>Ga0180301_10000703_pt1 | contig 26060 bp, 26 predicted proteins | sample GuaBasSediGuay16_FD_121797 | JGI IMG/M metagenome (GOLD analysis project Ga0180301, IMG submission 121797) | Subseafloor sediment microbial communities from Guaymas Basin, Gulf of California, Mexico - Guay16, Core 4569-2, 12-15 cm | ecosystem: Environmental > Aquatic > Marine > Hydrothermal... | reverse complement strand
GAGTTTTCAGAACTTGCCAAGAAGATTCCAAGCTTTGATCATGAATACTGTAAGAAGATGGAACAGGCACTGAACCGATGTTAAATCCTAAGTTTGACAGTTTACAAATCTTCTTGTCGAGAATGTCTCTATGTACACGGATTTCCTTGTAACCGCACTAAAGTCCCAGTTATGATAGGATAGGGCTTGCAATATCCCGATGGAGTCATATTATCTCTGTTCCACCCACGCTCACCTATCCGCTTCCAAACCCTCAGAAGACTGTGCCAATATCCATCGTTCATGGGAAATCTGTTCTTCAATCACTCTTTTTGTTTGCACCCGGCTTCCAGATTTCAAAAGCCAGTGCATTGGTCGGACATGCGTCAATGCACACGCCGCATGCGAAGCAATCGGGTCGTAACTTATCACCGTCCACGATTGCTTTGACAGACGGGCATGGCGACTCCCGGATACATCTCTTGCAGTCATTGCATCTGCCTTGGTTAAGGCGCACACGAAATATGCTCAGGTACTCAAGCAGCCACGTCAGGAGCCCAACCGGGCACACAAGATGGCAGAACGGTCGATATACAAATACTGATGCGATTGCAACCGCCCCTACCAGAACTGCCAGCACCAGCTCAAAATGCCAGTCAAAGAGTTCAAATGGGTTTAAAATGCCTTGGTATGTGTAAATATCGATTCCTATGGTAATAACCATAACCAAGCTGATAATAAATATCGAAATCCGGATGCCATTCGAGATCTTGAACGGCAGCTTGATCTTTTTCCCGAATGGTGCTTGTTCCGGAATCCTGTTTATGATTTCTTGCAGTGCCCCAAACGGACAGACCCACCCGCAGAACAGTTTTGCTCCGATGACTGACAATCCACCAATGAAGACGAGCATCGTCGCTTTCTTGAGCGTGATCGTACCGCCAGTTGCGAGAGCCGTTATTGGGTCCACCACTGCCTCCAGCGGGCTTGGCTGGCGCATGATCACCAGCACCCCGAAGAGCACAAAGACGACGCACATTAGGAGTGTCCGGATGTTTCGATTTATTTTGGTTGTTCTCAAGAGGATGAGTCCTGCTAATGCAGAAATTCCACCAAGAATGAATTTTAGCGACAATAGTCCGGCAGAGATTGATGCTATATCTATATTTCTGCCACCACCCATTCCACTGCCGTCACCTCCGCCTCTACCTTCTGCCATAACTGGCACGCAGATGAGTATCATGGATAAAACGATGCAGAAGACTGGTAAATAAATTGTGTTTCGTTTCATATTTACCCATTATACATGATGATTCTGGGTTTAAAATGTTTTTGGTACTTAAAACTTAACTGGAGATTCGTGTACTACACTACAACTGTCAAACTTAGGTTAAATCACGCCTTGGACGATATGTTTGCTTTATTCACAGATTTTTTCCAGAACAATCTTCATGATTGTCTCGTGAACACTTTTAATAGGTTTGTTTCCATCGATCAGATGTGCATATGGTAGATCTTCTGATAAGTCAGTGAAGATCTGCCTGACTTTCGCAAGGTATGTCTCGCCCTCGAAGGCATTCGGCGTATCGCCTCGGAGATCGCGGATTCGTGAGATGCCAATCGCTGGAGGGATGTCGATGATTAAGAGAAGCTCGGGTGTAGGTGCAATCTTTTCATTTTCACTTTTGATATAATTCATGTCTAAACCGCGAGCGCCCTGATAAGCTATGTTTGAAAAGTAATAGCGATCCATGATCACAACAGATACCTTCTCGAGGGCAGGCATTATATTTTGTCTCACATCTTCTATTCGATCTTGCAGGAACAACTGAGATTCTTCGGTAGCAGTGATGTTGGATCTGCCGTGTTCTGCAAGTTCACGGATCCTCTTGCCAAAGATACCGTTTGTGGGTTCTTTGAATGTTACAACATCTACACCCTGCTGATAAAGCCCATTTTTTAACATTTGTACCTGTGTGCTCTTGCCAGCACCGTCGATGCCTTCAACGGCGATCAAAAGACCTTTCTTAGGCACTCATATACCCTCCATTGAATCCTGCGAAGAGGCATCGTGCCCCTGCCATCCCTATGCTCACCTCAGTATAAATTCCGTACTGCTCAAAGAGTGATCACAGGCGCTCTTTTACCCCATCCACCACTCTGTTAAAGATACCGCTGCTGCCCTTATCCTCTCCGAATGTCTCTGCAAGCTCTCTCAGCAGCACCTTCTGGCGATCTGTCAGATTCGTGGGCGTCTTCACCACGACTTTCACGAATTGATCTCCCCGCCCATACCCATGCAGGTGGAGTATCCCCTTCTCTTTCAGTCTAAAGGTCTTACCGGTCTGTGTACCTGGTGGTATCTTTATCTTCGCATGCCCTTTGAGTGTTGGCACTTTGATCTCGCTCCCGAGGGCTGCCTGTGTGATGCTGATCGGCTCGTCAACAATCACATCATCACCCTCTCTCTTGAAGATTGGATCTGGCGTGACATGTATATCAATGTACAGATCACCTGGTGGTGCCCCACGCTCCCCTGCCTCACCCTCACCGCTCATGCGTAGCCGCGCACCATTATCTACTCCAGGCGGGATCTTCACAGATATCTTCTTCCTGCGCCGCAGAACTCCACTCCCCCCACAAGTGGAACATGGTTCTTCTATCACGCTCCCACGCCCTTGGCACGTGGTGCATACGCTGGTTGTCATGAACCGTCCGAGTGGCGTTGTCTGGCTGCGTCGTATCTGACCCGTGCCCCTACAGGTCTGGCAGGTTTTGGGTGTGGCTCCAGGTTTTGCACCACTTCCACCACACGTGTCACACGCCTCTCTCTTCGGTATCTCGATCATTCTCTCTCCGCCAAAGGCTGCGGTCCGAAACGGTATCTCCAGTTCATAGATGAGGTCACGCCCTCGCTGTGGGCGACTGGGTCTTGCACGTCCACCAAAGAACGTGTCAAATATGCTGCCACCAAAGTCGAAGCCCGTATCTCCAAAGATATCCTCAAAGTGGGCAGACCTGAATATATCCTCCTGCGTGTACCTATTATCTATGCCTTCATGCCCAAACCTGTCATACTGTCTTCGTTTCGTCTCATCAGAGAGCACACCATACGCCTCTGACAGCTCCTTAAACTTCTCTTCGGCATCAGGCGACTTGTTCTTATCAGGATGATACTTCATTGCAAGCTTGCGATACGCCTTCTTCATCTCATCAGCACTCGCATCTCGTTTAACACCAAGTATCTCGTAGTAGTCTCTCTTGTTAGTCATATTTCAACTCAACAACTGAAAATGGCATAATACGATAAATCGTTTTTGCAAGATGATTTGCGGATCAACTACTTATGCGCGCGAATATCGCCCTGCCTCGCCTCTTCCCTGGAGGGGTAAAATACTATATTCAAGCTTCGCTTTGAACATCTGCTTTCAGTGTTACTGTATGCGACTCTCCATCAGGGTGTGGCACGACTCTCGCTGTTTGTTTTTGTTATGTGTATTGTGTGGTTGGTCTGTTCGCTCAGTGTGTTGTCATGTGTGATTATGATGAGTTGTTTGAAGTTATGGATGTTTTGTAGTTGCCTGGCGAGGTTTTCTCTTCGTTGTGTGTCGAGGTTTGTTGTTGGTTCGTCCAGGAAAATTATGTCTATCTGGGAGGTTGTTTTCAGGATTGCGAGGCGTATTGCGAGTGCTGCGCTCATCTGTTCGCCGCCGCTTAGTTGTGTGTAGCTGTGCTCTTGTCCGTTTTCTGTGAGTGTTATCTCGTAGTCTTCGTTCCAGTGTAGCTCTGTTGTGTAGTTTTGCATGATTTCACAGTAGGTGTTCGTGGCTTCGGTTGCGATCTGGTCGATCAATTGGTGTATGATGAGTTGACCTGAGTTGTTGAGGAGGTCTCGGATGTATGTTGTGTACGTGTGGAGTTTTTCTTCCTGTTTGAGTTGTTTTTCTATTTTTTCTAGTTCTTTGAGTTTTGTTTTGGTCTTTTCCAGTTTTTTTTCTGTTGTTTTGAATTGTTTTTCCTTTTCAACCTGGGTGCTTTCTCTTGCGCTCAGTCGCTTCCCGAGGGTTTCGAGTCTGCTCCCCAGTTCGTGGAGTTTGGTTTTGTTGAAGTGTGTCTCTTCTTTTTGGCGTTCTTCCTTTAGCTTTTTGGTTTTTGTTTCTTCTTCTTCGAGTTTTATCTGGTTTTTTTTCTGAACGCTAATCAGTTCTGGTTTTCTTGCAGCAATTGGGCTGTTCTGCAGGTAGGTGTTGTGTGCGTCTCTGAGTTTTTCTGTTCTGTTCTCGATTATTCGTATGGTTTCGTTCAGTCCAGCGTATTTGCTCAGTTTTTTCTTCTCTTTTTCAAGTTCTTCTTCTGCTCTTCTCTTTTCCTCTTTTGTCTCTTTGAGTTTTTCAAGTTCTTCTCTTTTCGTGTGTGTCAGTTTTTCTATGGTGTAAAGCCTTATTTTTGCATCTTCCAGTGTTTCGATCTGTTTGTTTAATTTTATCAGTATTTCTTCTATCTTTTTAAGTTCGTTTTTATTTCCTGTTAGTTCAGTGGTGTATTTTTTGAATTTTTCTTTCAGTTTGTAGATTTTTGTCTTGTTCTCATTGTTTTTTTCTGGTATCGATCTCAGCCTGTCACTTTTCAGTTGTTTTTCTATCTCTTTGATCAGTGTTTCTCTCTCTGATATCTGTCCTGCTGGGTCTTTTAAGGATTCCAATTCTCTTTGAAGTTCTGATAGTTTTTTTTGGACGATTTTGAGTTTTTCTTCTCTTTTACTGATCTCTTCTGTAAAGTAGGTGTTGAAGTCGGTCACTGCTTCACACCTGATTCCATGAAGTATTGGACAGAGGTTCTCTTCGCAGGTCTGCTCTGATCTTCTCTCAAGTTCTGTTACTTCGGAATGAATAACTCCGATTAACCGTATTTTCTCTTCAATTTCTTTGTTCAGATAATTTTGTCTATCTAATTGTGGCAGTAACTGGTTTTTTTCTTTTTTTAACTTATTTAATCTATTGTTGAGCTCGTTTACCAGTTTTTCCACTTCTTCCAGACTTTTTTTCTCAAATATTAGTTCTCGCAGTGGTTCTTTCAGTTCTTCTTGTATTAATTTAGTCTCTCTCTGCAAGGCTTTGTATTCCTTAACTACTGGTTGTAAGTCTTCTTTTTCTCTTTTTAGTCCTAATATTTCTTTTTCCAGTTCTTCACACTTTTTTTCTCTTTCTTTCAATATTGCGATATTGTTTTTTAGTGATAGCGCCTTTTTTTCGCATCTGTTCCGTTCTTCTCTTCTGGCGTACAGATCTTTCAGTTTTTGCTCGTTCTCTTCATACTCTTTTTTTTTATCTGCAAGCTCGTTTACTATATTTTCTGCAGATTCTGCCTCTTCAAGATCATTTTTAACTCGTTTCAGGTCTTTTTCTGTGGTTTCAATCAATACTTTTAGTTTGTGAAGCTCTTTCTCGATCTGCTGAATCTTCTCTTCTCTCCTCGCAAGCTCGTCTCTCTCTGCACCCAAAAGCTCAATTCTACTTTTAATTTCTTGTATCTCTTTTAAAAGACTTGTTATATCTCTTTCAAGCTCTGATTTCTCCCATTTCAACTCTTCGTACTCTTGTGTCTCTGTTCGGAGCACGAGCACTTCTTTTTCAAGTTCTGTGATCCCATCCTTCAGACTGTTTAAGACTGGTAGGAGGTTCTGGTATGCTTTTTTGTATTCGTCAACGCCGAGCACCCCGTCAAAGATCGATCGTCTCACTGCTGGTGTCTGTGCGAATGCTGTGGTGAAGCTGCCCTGCGGGACTCCGACAGCGTTCTCGAAGATTGATCGCAGCCCTCTCTGATCGCCAGCAAACGGAAAAAGGTTGTCGATTAACCAGTCCATCACATCTTTCTTCCCAGTTATCTTGCCGATTGGCGTTGAAAGCTTGATATCACTCCCACCGATTTTACGTGTGATGGTGTAGATGATCTCATCGTCGGATAGAAAGTCGAGCTCAACGCTTCCCGATTGTGTGTCATGCCTGATAAAATTGCGTTCAGGATAGGGTAGGTAGTCAAAGAGTGCATATCCAATGGCTTCAAGGATCGTGGTTTTGCCGTGGCCATTCTCGCCTGTAATCCCGTTGATACCTGGCTTGAACTCTATGGTTGCATCTCTGTATGATTTAACATTTTTGAGCCTCAGCTCTGTCAACATCATCCAGGATCACCCTTCACAAAGGACAACTTCTCGATCTCACCATTTTTGTGTCCCTTGTCCTCTGCCTCCATCTCTTCGAAGCTCTCTTTCAACCGACGGGTGATCTCATCTTCACCAGCCCTTTGCAGTGCAAGCTTCTTCGCCCAAAGAACGTCTCTTACCACCTGTTTTACGTGCGATCTGTACCGACCGTCCTGGAGCACCTGTTCAGTCAGGATCTTTGTCTCTATCGCTTCCCTGCTCATACCCCTAATGTTTGGGAGATATGGATCACTGGAATATTTCACATGTACATCGGTGTGGAGGGGATTGAACCTATCTGCTATTATTTTTTTCAGATCGGATGTAGGTATATCTTTTTTTGGAAAATTAAGGTTTCCCCAGAGTGTTAACTCGACGATCGGTGAGAGTTTGGAGTTGATGGGCGCTTCGCTCTCAACCATCGAGCGGAGAAGGAGACTTAACTCATGAGGCGTCTTGATGCTGCTGATCTGGCATGAGAGGTGTTTGAACGGGCGGGTAGTAAGTTCAACGAAGCGTGCACCTTCACCAGCCACATGGTAAAAACCCTTCTCAATCCCATACTCGTTGAGCGAGAGCGTCTCAGGGCTCCCACCGTTATAGACCCAACCATCATACTCATACCGTGTGTGATAATGCCCGAGTGCGAGATAGTCCACGCATTCCCGAAGCTGGAGCAGTGTATTGTACGGTATCTCACCAGCGATCTCGCTACGAGCCCGCCCCTCCATCCCGAAATGCATCATAAGTATAGTGAAGCGATCAGAGTCATTATTGATCTTATCTATCTCTTCACCGATCAATGGGATGCTCTGGAGTATGAATGCGCCAAGATACTCCACACCAAAAATGCGACACCCGCCCACATCAACATAGTCCAGCCTGAGACCATCAATGTGTGAAGACTTCAACAGCCTGAGCAAGCCCTGCGAATCAAGGATCTGGAGCCAACTGTTCCGATCCCGATGGTAGGCAAGGTCGTGGTTACCCTCAATAACGATGACAGGAATGGGCTCACGTCCCCTGGACTTGCACTCGCCCTGCAACCATGACAAGACTCTGTATGCCTGAAGGTACGTGGGCGCATTGATGTTGCGCTTCTCAAAGAGATCTCCTGCGATTAGGATAAAATCTACATCATGCTCCAGGCCATACTCGATGAACGCCTTGAAGGTGTGGGCAAGGTCGAGAAAACGCTCATGCAGGTTATACTGGACGTACCCAAGGTGAAAGTCACTGCCATGTATGAAGTTCAGATCCATCGATGAGCATAATAAGAAGAAGATATTAAAGCGTATTGGTGAAAAACAGCAGCAGCCCATCAGGCCCCACAAATACAAAATATAGTAAAAATATAATTATGTTATTTATTTTTATTTTTGGTTTTTCAAACCTCTTTTCATCTTTCTTTCTGATTTTAACAACTCAACTATAGCAGAGCTGCGCGGTATTTGGATAGATAAAAAAAGGATGAGGTAGGAGGGGGTAGATTGTATCGGTTTATTTTTTATTTTATTGTGGCTTCTCGTACAATCTGGTTTTGGATAGGATCTTTCCATCCTTTGCGTGTGGCTTTCTCGAGACTCTGTCGTTCGATTTTTCAATCTCACGTGCTTCATCTGCAAGAATAGCAGCTATTCGCGCTACCTCATGGCCTGCTGCTGCTGTGGAAGCGATATCTACGAGATCTTTCATCATGAAGCACGCAGGGGTGTTGATCTCAGCAACCTTGTTGAGCATGTGCAGTGCTGCGAGAGCCTTTGCCTTGGCATAAGGATTTGCGAAACCGCCGTATTCAACGCATTTTTCTGGCTTTGCAAGTATGTGTGGCATTGTTGGAGTCTTGCCTGCCTTGAGTTCTTCTATCACACCATCGATCGTCTCCTGCACGAGTCGAATGGCGCCTGTCACTGCAAGGGTCTTGGTGACATCAGCGTTGAAGTTGACCATCTCCACTGTGTCGAGGTATTCTCTCTTTGCACCTATGAGTGGATCAACTGTTAGAACGATGTATCCGAAGCCTGCGTCTTCCAGTTTCTGGCGACCTTCCTTCTTGGTTGGTCCATCTGCTACCACTATCGTCGGCACGTCCTTCCAGATCTCACGTGCGGCAACGGGCCCTGGTGCCATTGCATTGGGGCTTATCATTATCACCAAGTCAGGATTCCATCCTTTGAGCTCCTCTGTCTGACTGGCTTCTTTCTTGCTCATCTTGGCGCCGCTGCTGAACGTCCGAGTCTCACTATCCTCTCTCTGAGCGATTTCGTCAAAGAGAAGGTCAATGACAATGGACGTTCCGATATTTCCCATTTTGATAAATCCTACTTTTACCATATTGGATCACCAGCAGTGGATTGGTCGATTAGCATATATCTTTTTTGGAATTATCCTACCACCTTCCATACCAAAGTTTTATCTTTCAACACGCACAGACTCTGGTCAAATAATAGAAGAAGTTCTTATGCCAGTCGATACAACAGATCTCTTTAATGAACTATGTGTTGTGGAAGACCAGGAATCACTCCTTATTGTTTTGAAGCGATGGGCAAACAGATACAGCATCTTTGACCTCGTGCAAGCTCAGGGATTCACTGCAAAAGAGCTAAAAAACCTACATCCACCATCTTATATAAAAGAGCTATCTTGGAAGCACAGCGAATGGCTGATCGCCACGATAAAAGAGATACGATCTGCACATCTTCAAAAGAGAGAAACGATGAATCTTGAAGAGTACTACGATTTTATAGAACGCATCAGAGAGAACTTGATCAAGGCCGAAGATCGCGTTGAGAGAGATGCACAGACACTCTACAGCCTGTGCGCCGCATACCACCTTTTCATAACCAAAACCCCTATGCACATGGTTGGCACACCCTTTCCCGGCGGATTCAAGGTTCAGAAGATCGGCGAAGAATACTTCTGCCCGGTAAAAGAGAAACAGAAAGACGTCCCAGAAGCGCTCTGCAAATTCTGCGTGGCAAAGCAACTTAAGATTTAAAAATAGTGAAAAACCTGCAGATTCAATGGTCAACCAACATTTCACCCAGTGTTTTTCCAACATAGAGGAAAATACAAGCTTTGTTAATCTCTCGTCTGAATGGCTGGTGTACGACAAACACCATCAAACATTATATACCTATTGAGAAACAATATGTTCTCTGGTCTTGAGCGACCTGGTATTAATGTGAGGCATAGGATTATGAGCGAGTATGGACCTATTTCGGGATCGACAATATTCACAGCGTTGAGTGAGGAAAAAACTATTATAATGGCTGCAAACACTAGAGTTGCCCTTGTGGCACCCGGGATTTTCCGTGCAGCTAAAGAGCTTGACACCGCTGTGATAATGGAGCTTGCAAAGTCAGAATCCAACTTAAAAGGCGGTTACACTGGGCTTACGCCAGAACTTTTCTCTGAGAAGATGAACGCTTACACAGAAGAGATTACATTCGATGTTTGGGCACTGCACGCAGATCATATCACCATCAAGGACGGTACGCGCGAAGAAGTGGAGGACACAAAGAAACTCATCGATGGGCAGGTTGAAGCAGGTTTCACCTCATTTGCAATCGATGCATCACACCTCTTCAACTTTGAGGGTGGAGACCTGCGAGAAGAACTCGCAGATAATATAGACATCACGACCGAGCTTGCCAAACACATCGAGAAACGTATGAAAGGGAGAGAATACGGACTCGAGGTTGAGGTGGGCGAGATCGGGAGAGAAGATGCTCATGGGAGAGTTCTTACCCATCCAGAAGAAGCAGTCACCTTTATCACGGCATTAAACGAGAACGACGTATACCCACAGGTGCTTGCCATAGCAAACGGGAGTGCACACGGCAACGTCTACGATGAACGGGGAAACCCAATACCACAGGTCTCAATCGACATACCACAAACCAGGGCAGTTGCAAAAGCACTCAGAGACAACAAACTCAACGTGCAAATTGCACAACACGGAATCACAGGCACACCACTTGAACTCATAAACACACAGTTCCCCAAAGGCGATATAATAAAAGGCAACGTGGGCACACACTGGCAGAACCTCGTCTGGGACATAATCAAAATCTTCGAACCAGGCCTCTACAACGAGATACACGAATGGACACTCAACAACTACCGAGAAAAGGCACCCGATAAGAAAGACGAACAGATCTTCGGCACCTACAGTAAAAACGCAATCAAAGTCTTCTTTGACAAAATATACAACGTGGACGACGACACAAAAACCGCAATCGAAGCACAAGCATACGCAGACGCCCTCAAATTCTTCAAAGCATTCTCAAGCAAAGGCACAGCAAAACTCGTACGAAAAAAGATCAAAAAATAAAAACAAAAAAACCTATCCTACAAAAAACCCAAAACCAATCTTTCACCTATTTTTTCCATCATCCACAAACTTATGAATTTCAAGTCTTATGACAGTGAAGACTATGTCCTGGAGATTTGTCGATATTGATCGGATCGATGGGTATTTCAGCGCTGCCCTCTTCGAGTCAATAGGAAAACACGTTGGTTCTGGTAGGGTTGACGAGACCGTCCTGTTCTGGCGTGTCAAAACTCCAACTGTGTATCTTGGGTATCACCAGTATGTCGAGGATGAGATACATGAGGATTACTGTGCAACCAGCGGTGTTCAGATAATAAGACGTGTTCTTGGCGGCGGATGTGGGTTTTGTGACAAAAATCAGATTCTTTTTTCTATTATCGGGCGTGAAGGCAGTGGAGTGGTCTCGCCAGACATCCAAAAAGCGTATTCGTGTGTCCTTGGAGGGGTGGTAGCAGCTCTCAAGACTCTTGGTTTTGAGGGTGAACTTGAACTCACTCGCAGCGCCGTCTACACGAGAGGTCGTAAAATTTCAGGGAGTGCACAGGGCAGGTTCAACGGTGCCGTGCTCGTCAATGGTAGTTTCCTCTTGGATTTTGACTTTGACGAGATGGATCGAGTGCTCAAGAACCCTACAAAGAACCTGGCAGAAGATGTAACCTGTGCACGGGACGGAATGATCACGCTCTCTGAGCTGATTGGTTACGATTCAGACATTGAGTATGTGAAAAATGTACTGAAGCGTGGATTCGAAACCGCACTTGGAATGACTGCCAGACGTGGTGCACTCACAAAATCGGAGATCGAACTGGCAAAACACTTGAGCAAACGACACAAAAGCCGTGATTGGATCTATCGGCTTGATGAAAAGCGGAGAAAGCGGTTAAGGCGTAAAAGGGGGCGAGGAGATTAACGTAGAGTCACTATACCCCGTACTTAATAGGTACAGGGCTTGTTGGCGTTTTTGGCATATAAAGGTTTCGTTTTTATTTTTGTGTAGAGTCATCCCTTTTAGCAACTTCCGATTTATGCATCTTGGGTCTGTGGGTGCATGAAGGTATTCATAGGTTGTGTGGAGCGCCATGCTTTGAGATGTGAAAGCGCTGGTGTGGTCCCCTATGCTTCTGCCTTTCAGCCTTTTGGTAGTAAAGCTTGCGGAATGCTTCGTTTTGATAAAACTTTTCTTAAAAGTTTTGTGGACGTGATCTACGTTCTGCATTTTATATCTGGTGCATCGGTAATCTATGTTTAGGGATATTAACATGTGTAGTGTTTGTGATTGAAGCCCCTGTGATCTTTACCTGCCCAAGACCGAAGCACCATCAACAATCTTTATATTTTGTATGTTATAGAAAAGCGTGAATGTTATGTAGGATCGTTGACATTAACGTATTTAGGAGGCAATATCAATGAAAATTGAAGGATATGAAGTGCCAGAAGAACTTTACTACACCAAAGACCACCTCTGGGCAAGGGTTGAAGATAATGGAAACGTTAGAGTTGGGATGGACGCATTCGGCGGAACGGCGACCGGGGAGATCGAATTTATCGATCTGCCAATGGAAGATGATGAGTTTGAGGCAGGCGAAGCTTTTGGATCGATCGAATCTGCAAAATGGGTCGGCGGGCTTACGATGCCAGTAACAGGTACGGTCATCGAGGTTAATTCCAAGATCGAAGACGAAACTGGGCTCATGGCAGAAGACCCGTATGGTGATGGCTGGTTTATCCTGATCAAACCGTCCAATCTGAAGGAAGATCTGGAAAAACTCATTCACGGAGATAAAATTAAATCATGGTTTGAAGAAGACATTGAATCAAGATAGTAGATAGTTAAAACGATTTTTTTTACTTTTAAATCTAAATTATTACATTCATTAGTATCAGGCGCTATTCTTCTAATAGAGTCTTTTAGATTCCGTCTATACCTCAGCGTCGCTATACTACTAATACAGCATAGTTTCAAATGTTTTTCACATATCTTGCTTTTAACAAGTTTTATAGGTAATTTATGAACTATAGACTTGGCTCCATAAATTCTTATATGCAGAAAACTCTAATATATCTCAGTGCAAAAGAGGTTGTTATGGTTCTTAGGATAGAGGGTAAGGTCTGGCGCTTCCCAGATAATATTGATACAGATCTGATCATACCAGGGAAGTATCTTCGCACAACCGATCTTAGCGTATTCGCGGCTCATGCAATGGAAGGTATAGACCCGGATTTTTCAAAGAAGGTTTGTGGGGGCGATATTATTGTTGCTGGCAGGAACTTCGGTTGTGGCTCGTCCAGAGAACAGGCGCCTCTGGCGTTGAAGTATGCTGGTGTTGGGTGTGTTGTGGCAGAGAGTTTTGCACGCATATTCTTCCGCAATGCCATAAACGTAGGATTACCGATCACAGAAGCACGTGTTGGGTGCAAAGAGGGCGATCGTGCTGTGGTTGATATCGAAGCAGGCACTGTAACATGCGACGGAATTGTGTATCAAGGCACGAAACTTCCAGATTTTCTCGTGGAAATACTGGTTAATGGAGGACTTGTTGCACATCGAAGGAAAGAGAGAAGATGATATTTCCCCAGGACTACAAATACGTGGGTATCAGCGACCGCGTGCCAGAGGTGGGCGATCCGATATACTTTTCCACACGTTTTATAATAATAAAAAATGAAACACGGGAGTCATATCAAATCTACGCTGTCGAAAGTAGTGGCGAGGGTCTGATTCGAATAATAACCTCTATGGAACTGCTTGCAGATCAAGACGAGATAACTGTTCTCGATGAACTACTCGAATCGTGCAACATCGGCATCCTCGTTGAAGTGGCAGAGCGCCTCTGTCTCAACCAAATAAACACGGTCATCCTCACTGGGACAGATAGACATACCACGTTTGTACACATGCCTGATGCGAGCAAGCTATTCGAGATAGAGGTGATCGACATCACCCCGCCCAGCCCACCATGGCTCACATCTGCTGTTCGTAGGCTGCATGCTGCAGGCGTGTGGAGCAGACTTCCAGTCAGATTCACTGAGAAGATCTTGGACTTGAGACAATTCGAAGACGCCAATACCATGTTCCCCTGCACGTCATCAGGCTTGAAGGGAAGGTATCTTGATAGAGCAACCACTGCACCAGATGAAACGCTGCTTGTTGGCTGTGACATCTCACTCCAAATCTTCAACCTCAAATTTCCCAACAAATTAAAGGAACACACCAACACATGCCCCCTAAGCAGAGAACTCCACACTCCAACAAAACCATTCATAACCAGATGCTGCCAATCAGAACGGACTGGACCCATAAATCTCAACGGCGTGCCAGGCATGGTGGTCCACTGGGGCGCATCAGAATACGATGTGATAGAAGCTGTAAAAAACCTGTACAACAACTGCAACAGCGAAAAAGAAGAATTTTAGGTATTTCATCCAATTTTTCCAATCTCTTTACCTTTGGAGGATTGTGAGGCTTACGTCGAGCCATGGGGCGTTGTGTGTCAGACTACCGATCGATATAACGTCAATTCCAGTTTCAGCATATTTTTCTATGTTGCTTGGGTTGATTCCGCCCGATGCTTCAAGTATGATTTTTTCGCGCAGACTTCTCTCCTTAAGCACTTGAATAATCTCTTTTATCTCTTGTGGCTTGCAGTTGTCGAGCATGATGATCTCTGCTCCGAGTTCTGCTCCTCTCACCGCATCACTCACGTTTTCGACCTCTACTTCGATCTTGCGTGTGAATCCTGCCGCTTTTTTTGCATTTATAACTGCTTGCCTTATTCCTATGAGTTTGATGTGGTTATCCTTCACCATCACGGTGTCTGATAGATTATATCGGTGTGGATCGCCGCCGCCTAGTGTTATTGCTTTTTTTTCAAATTTGCGAAATCCTGGAGTGGTCTTCCGGGTTCCAGCAACGATCACATCACCTGCGAGTCTTTTGCATTGGTGGGTGAGGCTTGCAATCCCACTCATTCTGCCGATGAAGTTCAGTGCGAGCCGCTCAGCCTTCAATATTCCGTTAGCAGGACCTGAGACTTCAAGTATTTCAGTTCCAGCCCCAACACTTGTACCATCGTCCACGCAGGATACGACTTCAATCTCAAAATGGTTGAAGACTTGCGAGGCTTCGTCGATTCCAGCTATTATGCCAGATTCGTTTGTTACCACTATAGCGTCTGTGGTTGTACTACCTGTGATCTCGGGGTAGATGTCTTCTCCAAGGTCTTCTTGCAGGAAGTGTTCGAGTTCACTTTGCAGCATAAACTTGATACGTTTTCATCCCTTCTTCTGGCTTGCAGTAGGGTTCTCGTCTCAACACAGCACTTTTAAGCAGTTCTTCCATCTCTCCTGGTTCTTTTCCTCTGATATCTATAAGGTTCTTATTATGTAAGAGGCAGGTCTTCAGTTTTGCATCGGATGTTACGCGCAGTCGGTTACAGTTCTGGCAGAACGTGGAGTTGTCGATTGGGCGGACAAGCTCAACCTCGGCACCATCTATGTAGTACTTTCTTCGCCTGTGCATACGTCGCTCAACACTATGCGAAGCTTTCTCATCCAGGTCTTTTTCAACCTCGTCCATATCTATCTGCTGATCTGGAAGCCCTTTAAAGTCCATGAGCTCGATTAACTGGAGTATCACGTCTTCACCACAGCCCCGTGTGAACTCCACCATCTCCCACACTTCTTCATCATTCAAACCACCCAACAGCACCATGTTCACTTTGACCGGGACGAGATCTGCAGAGATTGCTGCATGGATTCCATCCATCACTTTAGTGTGATAGTTTCGTTTGGTTTGTGTGATCGTGTCATAGACGTCTGGGTGGAGCGTGTCGAGGCTGACGTTTACCCTGTCAAGCCCGGAATCAGCAAGACCCTCCGCTTTCTTTGAGAGGAGCGTACCGTTGGTTGTTAGCGAGACATCCTTCAGATCGGGTAAACCGCTGAGTATATCGGGTAGATCACGCCGCAGTAGTGGTTCTCCACCAGAGAATTTGATCTTGTCCACACCATGTCTAACCGCAACCCGTGCAAGGGTGTGTATAGTCTTGGAATCGATCTCTTCGCGAGGGGTGTTCATATGTGCTTCGCCCTCGCCATGGCAATAAATGCATCTGAGGTTGCACCTATTTGTAAGGGCGATTCGAAGGCTCTTAACCTTACGTCCATACCTATCAACGAGAGCATCGCCAATCAATTCTTACTCAGACTCCTTGGACTTGGAACGGTTGTTTTGGCTGTTAAAGCCGACCACGCTCAGGAAGCGCTTCACAACAGCTTCATCACTCAGCTTCAAGAGTGCCTCCTTATCCTTGGTACCGCTGAAGACGCCAAGCGGTATCTGGGCTGCACCAAGTGAAGGGTGACCGCCAGCACATTCTTCTCCAAAAGCATCCTTCATAAGTTTTCCGATATTAACGTGCATATCACGGCTTCTACCAGAGACATAGATCCTGTCAGTACCTATGCCAAAGATCATTGTCGTGGTGATGCCCTCAAGGTTCAGTAAATAATCTGCCGCCCGTGCAAGAACATCCCTATCACGAATAAAACCGACGTTCGATAGTAGATAACTGCCATAGATCACTCGGTTCTGTATCGCATCGCCGAGCACGTCAAGCGCCTCAGTGGAGATCGAAGGCGTCCTGATTTTCTCTATCAAGTCATGATCAGCAGTGGGATAGAGGAAAGCAGCAGCCATGAAATCCGCTGGACTGGTATTCCTCCTGAAATCATTCGTATCCACTCGAATGCCATACAACAGTGCTGTTGCAATCGGAGTCCTCAAGGGTATCTCAAGCTCTCTTATGTAAAAGGTGAGTATCGTTGCAGTGGCACCAACGTCCGGGCGAATATCAACATGTTCTCCAAAAACATGGTTCATATCAACCTGATGGTGGTCAATCACGATATCCACCTTCGTATCATGCGAAAGAAGGTTGTTGACACCTGGTTGCGAGCAGTCCACAAGCGCTACCGTCCCATACTCTTCAGGGCGAAACTCCGTACTCGGCTCAATATCAAAGTTCAGGAGATTCACAAAAGCCTTGTTCTCATGATGCCCAACAACACCTCCAAAGATCAACTTTGAACTCACATCCCTACTTGCCGCAATCTCCTTCAATGCCACAGCACTCGAGATCGCATCAGGGTCAGGATTATCATGGATCACAATAGCAAGCTCTCTACCACCAACGCCCTCAAGCACCCGCAGCAGATTATATACATTCCTGCTCAACGCAAAAGTTTCAAGCCGCTCGAGTATTATATTCGCAGTGGTTCTTGTAGTCTGACCAAAAGGTATCACCACAATATCTGCACCAACAGACTCAAGCTCCTCTTTATCAGCAGAATCCTTAGCCCTGCTAACTATAATAACGTCATGCAAGAGTCCTCGCAGATGTATGATAGCTTTCCTGTTCGCATCAAACGACGCACTCAGCACAAAAACAGTTTTAAGCTCATCCCTCGGAATGCCTTCGATCGTCTTAAACTCAGAAATATCACCAAGAATCGCATTGAAATTCTGTTCGCGAAGTGTCTCAACCTTCTTCTCATCAACATCAACAAGTATCAGTTCACTGTTCTGCTCTTCAAGTATCCTGGCAACGGCAGACCCTATCCCACCACTCCCAAGCACTGCAAAGTGCGGCAGCGTAGCCTCATCATCGCCTGACGAGGAATCAGCAGCAATAACCCCATTGAGAGTAGTCTCATCGACCATTCGCACGCCTTCTATAACATACTTGTGGAAAGTTATACAAAAGACTTGTGCAATTACTTTATCAGTTGAAGAGACTCAAGCTCTCGAACAAGACCCTGCCGTGTGAGATAGAGCTTTAGTATATAGAATCCCAGTAAAATCCACACGAGAGCAAATGCAAGGATAAAACCATTCATACACCCCCAATATCCAACCACACCGACTTAAAACTTTCCAACAAACACCCCAACACCGTTCGTGTTAAATAGTAGTTGTTGCTTATCCCCCTGCGACGTCCCCTCTATGTTAAGCAAACAGTTGTCCAGATATGGGAAAGATTTAAACCATGAGCCAAACAACTATATCATTCCACATTATTCCGTCATTGCAGGAGGTTTAACCTATATGCAGTTCTGTCCAAAATGCAAGAGCATGATGTTTCCAGCAGGCAACATCTATAAATGCCGAAGATGCGGGACTGAAACACCAAAAGGCAATAAAGACTTTTCGACAACAACAGAGCACAAAGAGCGAGGAATCACGATACTTGAAGGTGAAGAATCAGCAGGCCTCCCAACAACACGCGTAAAATGCGAAGAATGCGGCAACGACACCGCCTACTGGTGGTTGCGACAACTTCGAAGCGCCGATGAAAGCGAAACACGATTCTTCCGATGCACAAAATGCGGTAAAACATGGCGCGAATACGACTGAAGAAGCTACCAGCACACACCGAAGTCTTTATGAGTGAAGAACAGCATTAAGCGGATACGCCCAACTCTTCTTTTCAACAACATAGCGGGGTAGGGTAGTCAGGAGATCCCGCCGGGCTCATAACCCGGAGATCAATGGTTCGAATCCATTCCCCGCTACTTACACAACTGCACGCAGTTGTAAATGTTACTGACTGCCAAATACAGTTATAAAACTGCTGCAGATCCAAGTTTAGCTCAGTTTTAACCTTTGGTAGAGGCGGGGGAGTTTTTGGGTTGTTTTGTCTTGTTTTGTCAGGTGGTTGTTTGTTTTTGTCTTAAAATTGTCTGAGATTACTTAGGTTGAGGCTGGGAAAGATGCATCGTTTTTGCCTGTTTTTCTGTACTCTTATTCACAAGTTGTAGGGTGCAGTGGGGTATTCTTGTTGAGGTCTGTTTGTGGGAAGTATAGATAGAATTATTTATTTGTGGGGGTATGAAGATGATTGTGTGTGGAAGGTTTATGGGTGTGTTGGCTGGTTCATCGGTTTATTTTAGGTTGGTGCGTGCGCCAAATTGTGTGATGGCGTCTCTTGCTGCGTCTATAGGTTGGTTTATTGCGCACTCGCTCATAGGTGGAGATCTTTTTTTGTTCATTCCCCTTTTTGCTGTGGTTTTTCTGATCACTGGTGCGGGTAATGCGTTGAATGATTTTTTTGATGTTGAGATTGATCGGATTAATCAGCCAAAGAGGCCGCTTCCATCGGGTGCGATCTCCCGGATGAGTGCATTATATCTTGCAGCCATCTTTTTTGTTGGTGGAATCGGTGTGGCAGGTCTGCTTGGTTCGCTCTGTTTTGTTATAGCGGTTGTAAACTCAGGTCTTCTTGTGGTGTATGCGTCGCATCTCAAGCGCACCGTTCTTCTGGGCAATCTATCGATAGGGTATCTTACTGGCTCCACATTCCTCTTTGGAGGGGCTGTCTTCGGCTCTGATGGTGTAGGGGTTGTGCTGGTCTTGTTCTTGCTTGCAACTCTTGCCACGATCTCACGTGAGATCCTAAAAGATGTTTTGGATTTCGAAGGCGACTCCGTGCGTGGTGCAAGGACTTTTCCCATTGTTTTTGGTGAGCGGGCGTCGCTGTATCTCTCGGCGGGCTTTCTCCTTCTGGGTGTTGGGCTGAGCCCGCTTCCGTACTTCCAGTCACTCTCTGATGGAAGAGCGTTATTTGGTCCCCTTTACATTTTTATTGTTGCAGTGGCTGATATTTTCTTCATTGCTGGTATCGTTTCATCCTTCAGAGGAAAATCCCACTCTTCAACGATCCTAAAGTTTGCTATGCTTGTTGCACTCGCGTCGTTTGTGATCGGGGTACTGGTGCGCTGAGATCGGTGCGGTATAGATTTATATTAGTACCTACACACATTGTCCAACGTGACACAAGTTTATTTTGTAGGTGTGGGACCTGGTGACTTTGAGCTTCTCACGATCAGAGGGAAAAAACTGATCGAGGAGGCAGACCTGTTGATACACTATGGGAGTGCCACGAGTCCAGAGATCATTGGTCTTGCAACGAAGGAAGTTATAAGCAGCTATGGGAAGAGCCTTGACGAAATCACAGAGACCATAGCAACGTACGTCAAGGAAGGAAAAACAGTGGTACGTGCCCATAGTGGGGATCCAGCACTCTTTGGCGGGATGCTCGAACAAACCAAAGCACTTGCAAACTTAGGCATAGACGTGGAAGTCATACCCGGGGTTTCTGCCATGTTTGCTTCAGCAGCACTTCTCAAGACACAACTCACGTTACCAGGTGTCACCCAAACCGTGATAATAACACGACCTGAAGAGCCACTCGAAGAACTGTCAAGAGAAAACGCAACCCTTGTGATATTTCTCGGGGTTGAGAAGATACAGGAGATAATGGAACGGGTACAATACCCCCCGGATACAGATGTTGCAGTAGTGTACCACGCGGGCTGGAATGATCAGAAAACAATAAGGGGCACCGTAGCAGATATAGCAGAAAAGGTTGAAGCAGCCGAAATCAAACACGGTGCAATAATCATAATCGGCGAGGCTGTAAACCCCAGAACGATAATGACCTTAGGCCGCGGTGAACCTGATAATGAAGATAGCGGTTCTTGACACTACACACGCTGGCAGCGTGATCGCAGAGGAGTACGCTGCAAAGGGACACGAGGTAACAGCAATAGACATATACCAAACCACAACAGAACAAAACTCCGCAACAGAAAAGCCTGAGAATTACACCATCACACGAGACGCCAGCGGGGAATTTGACCTTGCAGTGGTACCTGTCCACACACCAACAAGATATGCCAGAGAATTACGTGCCAAGCGGCACATCACACACCACGAAGCAGTTGGAGAGATCCTGAGAGAAAAAGAGATCAAAACTACACTGATCGAGATTACAGGAACACGCTCAAAGACAACCACTGCACTCACACTCGCACACATCCTCGGGTCCAAGTACAACGTCGCAGTTAACACGAGCGCAGGACTCTTCTTCAACAACAGGAAGATAGGAGACTTGAGCATCGCGCCGGGAAACGTGCTGCGTGCAATCCAATTGACAGAAGAACGCAACCCAGAAATATACATCTTCGAGATATCACTCGGTGGCACAACACAAGCAGACTACGGACTACTGACAACACTCGAAAACGATTACCTAATAGCTGAAGAAACAAAACCTGCAAGCGATGAAAAAATAAAAACACTCTTCGGAGAATACACACACCCAATAGTAAACAGCAACACACTTGAGAGAGTGGAAAAATCAATCAAACCAGGAGCACCAATCACAACCTTTGGCAGGAATGGAGATTGTGTATACATCCAAGAGAACACACTCCATTACAAACTGAACAGAGAGACAACAGAAGACAGGAGGAAAATGAGCCTGCCACCACTCTTTGAACCAGAGGCATACAAGACCGGGATAGAATCCGCAGTAGCAACAGCACTCCACCTGATGAAACCAGAAGAGATCAGAAGAACACTCGCAACATTCAAAGGAACCATCGGAAGAATGCAGCTCGGAGAACTGGAGGGACGCACGCTGATCGACAACTCCAACTCAGGCACACGAGCAGAAGAACTTGAAAAACTCCTTGAACGCGCAAGCAAATACGGCAGAGTATTCCTCATACACGGCGAAGACGGAAAAGTCTGCGAAAGACTCAACCAGAGAGCCAGCAAGAAAACGATAGAAAAATGGCACGACAAACTCATCGGAGCCGCACTCATAGGACTCAAATTCAAAAACACACACGCCGCAAAAAACATAGACGACGCACTAAAAGTAGCACTCCAACACACAAAACCAGGAGACGTCATACTCTCACACATCAAATGCTTCAGATAAAATGATTGGAATGTAATCGTACAAGTTTATGTCTGCTAATGCACAACACCCGGGCGGGTTCTCAGCACCGTGGAAAAGAAACCTATTTAAACTCAAAGTGCAAAGAAAATATGGGGCGATCACATAAAAATAAATCGAATTCTGATTGCTGGGGTCATTATATGGATAGTGGGCACGGTATTTGGCATCTTGACCTGTGGCTGGATCTTTAACTGGGTTTACCAGCTACCGCCAAACATCTGGAAAGACACTGCTTCGATGATGAGCACAGGAAACATGGTTGGGGCAAATATCGTAGGGATCGTCGGCGCGATCATATTTGCCGCGATGTATGCACTTCTATTCAACGGAATTCCGAGAGAAGGGGGTAAAGAAAGGCGTCACATACGGATTCATCGTGTGGCTGATAGGCGCACTCCCGGGAATCGCATCAATGGCGTTTTACATGACAATAGCAACAACGGTGGTTGTATACTGGATAATACAAGCACTGGTGCTCAATTTAATCAATGGTGCTATCGTAGGAGTTATCTACAAGAAGGAATGAACTGACAACTGGCGTAGTTACTGGATTCAACACCATGTAAGTTGAATGCTTCATTCTTTCGAAAGGTACATTAAAGGGTAAGTGCTATCAATTCCCTAACCAATTAGTACTAACAGGTATGGTTGAGTTATTATGAGCAAAGAGGGTTTTAGAAAGGCTGCAAGAGACTTTGAAGAGAGAGCAAGAGACGAGGCTGATGTGGACGATAAGATTGATCTCTATAGGAAAGCTTCGATGCAGTACCATAAAGCTGGTGATAGCTATGCGTGCGAGATGCTTGCATCGGCTGCATCAGAGGCGCTTAGAGTGGGCGATTTCGAACGGGTCTTCGAGCTTCACATGGATGCTGGCAAGCTCTCATACGAACTTGGAAGTGATGATACTTTCTGGTATCTGGATGTGTGGTGGGTTGCAAAAAAGCTTGGAAAGACCGATGAGCTTGCAACAGCGGTTGAGAAGACGTTGAAGCGTGGAATCGAACGTGCCACAAAGCGGCTCAATGAAGAGAAGAAGTCTGATGATGCACTGGAGTATGCCAGTAGGGTCTATGAGCTTCTCGCGAACTACCACAGGACAAAGTTGGACTTTGACGGGTATCTTTTTAATGCTGAAAAAGCGATCGAGTTTCTCTTGCAGAAGAGTGTGGTAGACAATCAGCGGATAGCGCAGAAATATTCTACTGCAGCAAACAATGTCTACAATGTTCGCCCTGATCAGGGAGTTGAACTATTTGACAGATCTATTTCGCACTATGAGAAGATTTACGGCGCAAGTGATATCAAAGGGGTAATTATTTTCCTCCGTGATGACCGAGCACGAGCAGTAGCGATTGAGACAGTGGGATTGTCTATCAGAGCGAGGGTTCACCCTGTATTGCTTGAATACATGTTTCGGGAAAAAACCACCGATCCCTTCTCTGTTTTAGGTGCAATTACGAAGGATGCAGATACTGCGCGTCAGAGTCTCCAGTACCTCAAGCTCTTAGAGGCTGAACGGTTGAATGTGATACTGGGCGAGACACAACTCTTCCTTGGGAATTTCACAGAGGCAAAGAAGAGCTACACGCGCGCTATTGAAAACATCGAGTTTTTGTTTCACTTTGCCGACACAACACCTGAAGAAAACACTGACGAGATCAGGAGAGTTGCCGAGTATAACCTGATCCGCGGGAAGATAGGGTACGCCCTGCACAACCTGCTTGACGCATCCCAGCACTACTGTGATGCAGGGGATAACATGCAGATCCTCAAGGATTACGAGCACGCACTTGAATACTATGAGATCAGCTTGAAGTATGCAATGGTCGGCAAGGTTTCAGAAGAAAAACTGGATCGCGTAAGAAGGCGACACGTTGAAGAGATAAAAGAGAAGATAGCAGAAGTAAAAGAATTGTTAGAATAATACAAGGTTGTGTTCTAATTGGAGAAAGACCCGCTACGCGCCATACTCGAAGAAGTAAGAGACAGCTGGGAAATCAGAAGCCCTGAAGACGAAGACTGGCACGCCAAAAGACGGCGGAGTGCTGGCGAGTACGAATGGGTACTGAAGAGTCTCGAACTTGAAACAAACGACAAACTTCTCGACATCGGATGCGGAACCGGGCTCTTCATAAACGACATCAGCGAGATCGTCGCAACAGCAGTCGGGGTTGACATAAGTGAAGCAATCCTGAAACGAGCCAAAAGAACCCTTCGAGAAAAAAAGAACGTCTCACTGATCCGCGCAGCAGCCCCAATACTCCCATTCTGCAAACCAACATTCAACAAGATCGTGATCGTCCACGCAGCATTCGGCGTACTGCTCCCAAACCCACACCTATGGAACATCTATAACCAAGAGATGATGGATCTGAGCGTCGACGTGATCAAAACCGCCTTCAAGCTGCTTGCACCCGAAGGCACCCTGATCGTTACACTCGCACCCGGAACAAAAGAGATGGGCGAACGAGTCAAAAAAGAGCTAATACCAGACGCCATGAAACGAGCCGGGATAACAACAGAAAACGCATCCGTAACAACCCAGATAAAACAACTCAACAGCACCTACTTCGCACTCGCAGAGATCAGAAAAACAGCTTAAATTTTTTTGTGGTGCTTCACCGAGGTTAAAGTTCACCTCCAAGAGATACGACCTCAGTATCACTTTTCTCATCATCCTCTGCTTTAAACAAAACAAAAAAATTTTATATAGAATGGGATAAAAAGAGAAATGTGATAATTATGAATGAAGAATCTGGTGAATTGAAACAGCTGTTTGTTTACGAGCATGGTGCAGGTCGTTTAGAGCTTTTCATTAGAATTGTTTATTCGATTGTTGTAGGGATAGTATTAATGGTTTATGGGTTTATCGCAGAAATATGCATGTTTATTCAGTGGTTTGTGATATTGATACTCGGACGTAGAAGCGAAGGTTGAGCAACTTCATTAGAGGATATTTTGAATATTCTGTGCATATAGTAGGGTATATTTACTGGATGACAGACGAGCGCCCAGGTATAATGCCAAAATCAGTTGAAATATATGAAAAAACAAGTAAATAATAGCTATAGTCCTTGCGAAAGGAATTGTCCGCACTTTCACCAACGCGCGACCTCTGGCGTCCTGATTTAAAAGTGGTGCTTTCACATGCTTTGTGTGAGTGTTGTTTATGGTTTGTGTTTACTCTGAACCCCGTATTTGCCTGTGGGTGGTACGAATGGGTGCTAAAGAGTCTCAATCTTGAGACAAACGACAAGCTACGCGACATCGGATACGGCACCGGGCTCTTCATCAACGATGTGAGCGAGATGGTTAGAACGGCTGTTGGGGTTGACATAAGTGAAGCAATCCTGAAGCGAGCCAAAAGAACCCTCCGAGAGAATAAAAACGTCTCACTGATCCGAGCAGCAGCACCAATACTCCCATTCTGCAAGCCAAGAGTTATTCATAAAGTATCTACCTAAGTATTCCATAAGTTTTATAGCTAAAAAGATACTGGTGGGTGTATGTGAGGGTCTATGGATGCCATACTAATAATTACGGACATTTTGTTGTTTGTTGGCTTTGTTTTATATGGTAAGCAAATTGGCCAGGAAGGGTTTAAGAACGCAACTTTAAATCCAGATCTCAAGGCAGTGATTCCTCTTCTAATTCTCGGTTTTTTTTTGCAACAGGGGCAGTAAAAGCACAAGATTATGATGACTTAATGCTAATAATTTTGATAATTTCTTTTATTTCTTCGGTTTTTTTATTTCGGGCAAGACTTGTTCGAGAGCTCAATTTGACGCCAAGTCAGATATTATTCTTTAGAGCAAGAAAAGCTCACGAATCCTTTGCTTCAAAAATTTATAGAGCTGGTGTGAGGTGCAATCCTAATAAAATTGAAATTTATCGTGACAAAAGCGAGGTGAAGGAAATCGAAAAGCTTTACAAAGAGGCAATAGAACTCGAAGATAGGGCAAAAAATAGATCAAATGTTGCAATTGGCTATTTACAATTGGGTTATTATTATAGAACGCTGGAATATTTGGACACCGCAGAAAATTATCTACATAAAAGCCTTAAAATGATTGATGATTTAATTTATGAAAATCCATATGATGAATCTATTTTATCAGAACTAGCAGTGGCTTTATTTCGCTTAGGAGAATTGAACCACGTTAGAGGAAAGTATGAAGAGGCAAAAAAGAAATACGCGGAAAGTTTACAGATCGATCAAAAATTGGGTAATAAAAAAGGTATAAGAACAGTTAGTATGTTAATGAAACAAATTGACGAAAAAACGTAAATTGGGTGAAAAATACAAAAATAAGCAACCGATTTCAGAAAATATCTAATTTTGAGATAGTTTTTTGTTTTTGGAGTGTAGTAGTCAGGTTTTTGTCCGGGTGTTGTTATAGTTTGTGTTTGCTCTCTATTCCGTATTTGCCTGTGAGTGGTACGAATGCCACTCCGCCTTTTCTTTCGATTCTCGTCTTGTGGTTTTTTGTTACGAGGTATAGTTCCTGGTGGTGGCGTGTGCTGATTGGTATCACCATCCGTCCTCCTCTTTTGAGTTGGTCGATTAATGGTTGTGGTATTTCTGGTGCTGCTGCTGCGACGCTGATGCGATCGTAGGGTGCGTGTTCTTTCAGCCCTTCTGAGCCGTCGCCTGTGATCACTGTGATGTTGGTGTATCCTGTTCTCTTAAGTTTCTCCTTTGCATTCTGTGCGAGTCTTTCGTAGCATT
>Ga0180301_10000701_pt1 | contig 26071 bp, 33 predicted proteins | sample GuaBasSediGuay16_FD_121797 | JGI IMG/M metagenome (GOLD analysis project Ga0180301, IMG submission 121797) | Subseafloor sediment microbial communities from Guaymas Basin, Gulf of California, Mexico - Guay16, Core 4569-2, 12-15 cm | ecosystem: Environmental > Aquatic > Marine > Hydrothermal... | reverse complement strand
AATCTCGTTTGTTATGTCCTTTAATCCCTGCAAGAACGTAGTGTATTGTACTTTTAGTAGATGCAATCAACTCTTTAGTGCCCAACTTAAGGTATTTAGTTTTATGTAACTTCCAGAGTGCATCAAGTATTTTTAAGTTTCTAAGAGAATTGTTTTCTTTTTTGTAGAAGTTAAACCAGAATTCTCTATAAAATTTTCCTTGCGGGGGGGGGCGATGTTCATTCAAAAGTTCAAAAGCTTTGCAAAAGCATCTCTCAATCTCATCAAACACTTCAGATTCGTCGTATCTGTCTGGTTCATCATCCATTAACCCATAAATCTCATAAGCATTACGCACAAGCTTTGACACCTCTTTTGAGGTGGTATCATCAAAATTCTTCAATGTGAGCATGTTGAAGACTTCATCTTCAAGAAGCTCATTCTCCCGTCTATCATTGTAAAACCAAACTTTTGCATGATGCTTCGCCAATCTTTTGACAATCGACCCCTCCATCCTACCACTCAGAACATCATAAATCTTTTACCAAGTTCTTTTGCTTTTAGCCAATAATTTTTCAAAAGTTCCTCGGTTTTCTGCGGGTCTCTATTGTGGTAGTATCCTGCTCTGCTAAGTATTATGCCCAATTGAATGCCATTGAGTTTACTCCTAACTTTAATTATCTGCTGTTTTAAAAAAAGGTTTTGAGACAAAAGCAAGCCGAATGTATTCTGGTATATTCTTGCGAGAAAAATAATACCACCACTTCGCTTGAAGTTTTGCTTGTTTGATGGGTAAATTGTCGTTGGATAAGGTGTAAATTTCCTTAAACATTGTTTCTAAGTTTCTAAAAATTAGTTTCTCAGCTTCTTTCCTAATTTGTACTTCAAAATTGAATATTTCAGTGATTTGGTTGTATTTGTAATCATCTAGAAGAGAGTGAAGAAAATAGCAGTCTTTGATTAGCCTACCAATCCTTTCACTTTCCGAAAATCCAATTTCTGTAGCCATTTGAATTGCACTTTTCTCCAACCTCTTGAAATCTCGCTGATCATGGGCAATCCATATGTCATTGTGGAGAGCAGCAACATCTCTAACACTAAATTCAGTCAGCATAACACCTCCCTGAGAATTGTTTTGGGTTGCAAGAGACTTTAGAGTAATCAAATCTTAGAACATCACGCCAGGATATTCGCCCCCCCGCAACCCACATCACCTTCCAATATTTAGTAAGGTATTCAACACTTTTCTTAAAATCTCGCCTGTTATGGGATTTTCCTGCCTGAACTAAATAGTAGGTAGTCCTTAAGCCAGCATTGAAATCCACTTTTATTTTTTGCTGCTGAAAGATGGTGTAAATGCATATTAGAGCTCGCTTAAACTCGTTCTCGTCTTTTGAATAGAATAATTTCCACCATTTTGAATGTAACTCAGCCTGCCTTTTTGGCTGATTTTCCTTAAGTTGTGAGTATATAAATCCAAAGTTATTTTTGATGTAATAATCAAAAACTTCAAGGATATAATTTTCTGGCTTATACCCCAGCATTTTGTCGACTTTTTCAAAATCTCCATCATCAAGCACACCATATATTTCATAACTTTGCCTTATCTTTCTCGCTATTACATCGTGGTTCTGTGTGCCTGGTTTTGTGAGCATTAAAAGTTTCTTAGCTCTTTCCTCAAGCTCGTCATATTTCCTTTCATCGTCAATAAACCAAATGCTCGCATGCACTTCTGCAATCTTTTTGAAGTCTGTAGAGGACATAACTCACGCCCCCCCGCCGGTTTCTGGATAAATACTCTTCAACCCATGCTTTGATGTTCTCGCTTGTTATGCTGGGCCAGTAAGTTGTACAATCAAAAATTAGCTCAGCATTTCTCATCTGATACATTGGCCCACCAGAGAGTCTTTTCTCTCCCCCTGTCCTTATGCACACATCTATATTTGGAACTTCCAAAAAATCATCCAATTTCCCACCATTTTCCAGTGCACATCTGACAGCCCTTTTGAGCTCTTCTCCATGATCGTATGCCAAAAGAATGTATGCTCTCTTTTTAACCTTCCCCTTTTTGCTGAATTCTTCAACCTCTCTCCATTTTTGAACAAAGTCCTTTCCGCCCATCTCTTCAATTCTGTCCATTTCCCCCACAGTTAATATCTGAATGTTTTTATTCTCGGGTTCTTTTATCCATTTATTGCAAAAATCGAGCATGGCATCCATGATGGGTTTTAGCTCTTGCCAAGGTCTTCTGTTCAAGTTATCCAGGGATAAGCCGTAAATCACGATATTTTTGGCGGGAAATTCTTTTATTACTTTGACAACCTTTTCTGCACCGGTTACATAAGCTTGAAACAATAGCCTATAGTAGATTCTCTTGATATCCTCTTGTAACGGGATGTTGAATAAAGAGAGGTTATCAGGATTCGTTATCTTATCAACACCATTCTCAACAAACGCTTTAATTCTGTTATCTACGCTCTCAGCCAGCTTTGAAGGGTTTAGATCAAGTAGTTTTTTATAAATTCTTTTTTCTTCAAGATATAATTCTATTAGCAAATTTTTCTTTGCCTCTCTTCTGTTTCCGTCAATTATGAAAAAAGAGGTGTTGATTTTAGAATCTGATATGATTTCACCTCCGTGGATATCCCACCTAAACTATTCTCATCTGGAATTCAGTTTCCGAACTATACTTATACTTAAACTTACATTAACTAATACTAGGTTGTATATTTATAATTTTTACCATTTGACACATTTGACACAATCGACACTTTAATATTATTTAAAAAATTTTGTAAAGATTGTATATTGTTGCAGTAATTTAATGCATCCAAAGGTTGAACCTACAAACTTTAAGCAACAATTGACGTGGATGAATATTTATCCACAATTTAAAAATATATCTTTCTTTAAGGTTAAGAAGCATGCCAAACACAACACTAATGATGGATGCAAATGCGAGGTACGCAGCATGTAAATTAATAAAAAAAGAAGGTCTTACCCCACAAACATTTCTCGAAGAAATAGAAAATAACGAAGACCTTCTCAAAAAATACCAAAAGGAAGTGACAAATACTTATATAGAGAACGCAAAATGGAGTGCTCTTTTCGGACAAACCCTCTTCGAAGAAACAGAGGAACCAATAGACCTCGTGGTATTTGTATATAATATAGACAACAAAAAAGAGAACACTGGAACCACATAAAGAATGCCATAACAGAAGCAGGAGGATATGTAATAGAAAAACTAAAACCACATGCAGAATTGTATGCATGCGGAGTGGATAAGAAACACTGGATGGAAAAATTCCCTCAACTAAAAAAACTGGAGCAACCAGAAGCCAGCAACAGAGCTATATTCTTCTATGGATATCAACAAGAGATAGGAGAAGATCCTGATGTATACAAACTCAGAGATGTTGATTATTTCATAAGAGCCTCTCAACTGAGATATTCTGGAATGTACTTTCCAGCACTAAGAAACGCGTGCTTTATAATACTAACACACCCCCCCTTACTATACGATCCAAGAGAATTAGCACGAACACTCATACAAACAAAAAGAACAGACAGAGAACACAACAAAATAAATATCTATGAAGACCCGACAATATACGAAGAATGGCTGGACCTCCTCGAGCAAAATCCAAAGGCAATTATTACCACACTCTCAAGACCCCCAAAAGTGGTTGAACTCCAAAAAAGAAAAATACAATCGAAATTTAAATTTTAGCATCCCCAAAAATTTTGAATCTCAACCAATTGATCCCAAATCTCATCAATTCCACATCGTCTTGAATGTCAATTTCAACATCAAGTTTGTTCAACAGCTCATTCTCCTTAACAAACCCTCTAAACTGATCAACATCAAAACATGCCATATAAACAAGTTGGATTTCTTCATCATTCAGCCTTTTACCGGATTTGTGCTTGCTTGAAATCAACTCCATGAACAAATCGTTCATCCTGTTATATTCATTTACTTCCTGATCTTCCAGCCAATCTTCAACCGTCCACTCCTTATCCTCATCAAACCCCTTACAATGCTCCTCCCTCACAATGTAGTAGTATTCTTCATCTCTCAGTTTAATCCTCGCAAGCGGATACAAACGGCATGAACTTGGTCTGTCTTTGTAAACCAAGCAACCCTTATCAGCTACAAATGGACACGTCAAATCATCCCTCATCTTTAGCACAACTACTGGCAAACCAGTTTTAAATCCGACGTGCCAAGTGGTATATTTCTTTAAAAATTCAGTTGAAGTCAATTTCAACCGATTTTTTAGCCTTATGATGTCGTAGGGGGTTAAGAAGAGATTCAAATCGTAGCAGCATCTGTTGAAGCATTCTATGTTTTTGTGACACAGAAACTTGAATTTATCACTTAACCTCAACATCTCCAACATGGGGATAATCTGAATGAATGACTTATACGTTTTCTGTTTGTAGCTTAAAACACAACTGAATTATACAAAAAGTCCAAGTAAGGGTTATGAAGAAATTAAAGGTTACTCTAGATGAGTTCGAGGATTGGTTAAGGGAGAGGGGCTACAACTCGATGATGGGTGAAGACAACTTCAAGCTGTTCCTAAACATTGGCTTGGCTGGTTTGTTTTTCTCCAACAGCTCATTGCTCTTCAACTACATATTCAGCAATCTCGGCTTACCATCAGAGAGACTTGCTGACAAAATTAAGTTTGAAGTCGGAAAAAAAGTTAAGGAAATAAAAGCCGACAAGTTTAATTTGGAATTGGTTTTAGAGCTTGCATGATAATCCACAATGAAGAACTGTACAACAAGTTTCATGTGTTTAAAGATAGGATTGATGCTGGAGACAAGCTTACCGATTTTATTTTGAATTTTAAGGAAATATCTGCAGGATCGGAAATCGTTGCCATCCCCGCAGGAGGGGTTCCTGTAGCTTCAAAGATGGCTGAAAAACTGGAGTTGAAATTAAAAGTACTATTGGTATCAAAAATTCTTTTTCCGTGGACTAGTGAGGCAGGATTTGGTGCATTAAGCATGTTCGGTGATTTTGAGATAAACAAACAGGCAATTCAATATTATGGGATTGATGACGAAACAATTGAGGAGCAATTGAGAAAAACAAGGACTAAAATTGAGAATAGAATGAAAATCATCCCAAAAGAGTGTTTTATTGAGAAAGGAAATGAGACTTTCATCGTTGATGATGGTTTGGCATCGGGATACACAATGTTGGTGGCTTTAAAAAGTGCAAGAAGGTTTTACAACAGGGTATACGTTGCAATACCCACCGCATCGTCGCACGCCATCAACTTACTTTCCAGCAAATGTGATGAAATCTTTTGCTTAAATTTAAGGGGTAAGTATCCTTACGCCGTTGCTGATGCTTATATCGAGTGGCACGATGTTGGTGATGAGGAGATGATTGAATTCTTGAGGTGTTAATCTATCTCTTCAACCTCCAAAACTTGTAGAGGAATTCTTTTTAACCTCTTTCCAATCTCATACTTGGCAATTTTTGCTGCATGCTCTTCGTTTTGAGCATTAAACACCCTCATCTCAAAAATTAATCCCACCAAAGCCATCTCCGCCACCATAAAAACGCTTTTTAACGATTCTCCGCATTTGGGGCATTCTGTATCTCCAACGTCTATTTCAACAAAATCCAAGTCAGGGCTTAACTTTTTTCCAGCCTCGGCAACGGCTATATTCATCGCATCCTCAACACTTCTCGCTTTCTTAACAATCCAAGCTCCCTGCAACACTACAAGGTAGTTCGGCATCCTAACCACCGAACAGCTTTTTGAAAAAGCTATCTTTCTTTACCCTATCTTTTACTTCTCTCTTTTGCTCTCCCTTTGCTTTCTTCACCTTTTTGCTTTTTTCTTTTCTCTCTTTATCCTTGACTATGCTTATAGATGCCCCACCATGTCTACTCTTCCTGATTCTAACCTTAACAATAATCGGCTTCTCCAATTCAGGACTCACAACCATTGCTGTGCCTGGGGGTAACCTTTTTACTTCATCAACCATTTCAGCCGTCAAACCCTCAACACCCTTCTTTATCGCATTAACATCGTTTGGATTCGTAACTCTTAAAATTATCTGGGTGTTGCATTGACTGATTACATTTTTGTCAACCCTAGCGGGTCTTTGACTGATAACCATCAATCCTAACCCAAACTTTCTACCTTCACTTGCTATTGTCCTCAAAATTGGTGTTGAGACAGCTTTACCATACCCCCTTTCAGGAATGAAGTTGTGCGCCTCCTCAATCACAATCATGCCCGGAGGTACTTCTTCTCTCTTCCTCAATTCAAACAATTGATTGCAAACCCTCGAAACGATCAAATCCTGATGTTCTGGAGGTATTCCGCGCATATCCAAAACAATAGCCTTTCCCTTCTGCAATAAAATGTTCATTGGTGTCGGATCTTTATCAAACAATCCAGACTCGATTATCTTTTCTAAATGCCCTAACAACCCCCACTTGGCATTGTGCTTTATGTTTTCAACTTCCTCAATGATGTCCTCAATTGAGTAATTTCTGTCTTTCAAATTTTTTATAGCTTGATAGATCAAAGCTTGGCTTGTTGAGTTTGTTATTCCCGTTAACTCAATTATCTCCTCTGCCGTCAAATTCAAACCCTCAAGCTTTAAAATGCCATCAGCCCTATCTAAAAAGGGAGAGTTTGGCGGCACGTAAACCCTAATTTTATCCCCATATCCCTTCGGTTTTATCCCAAAAATTTCCATCTTCTCAATTTCATCAGCATCATCATTTTTGTCCTTCATCGAAGCGTATTCGCCGTGAGGGTCGATTATCAACAAAGGTACATCCCTCTCCAACAACTCCTCGATGATTACACCAGCAGTATAACTCTTTCCACTTCCGGTTTTGGCGAGAATGCAGCAGTGTTTTTGAACTAAGGGATTCAAATCAAGCTTTACCTTGATGTTGTGATCCTCCAACAACCCAATGTAAATTCCATCATCCTCCAAACCCAAAGCTTCCATAATTAACTCGTTATCAGCTTTAAACACGTTTTCTCCCGGTACAAACGGAGTTTTTGGAACTTTTAGCAACCCATTCTCATCTCTTCTCCCAATTACAATAGCCTTGGCAATGTACACCTCTTTTGTTGCAGTCTTTCCGTTTAAAGCATCATCTTCGTTAAATTCGGCAGTTGCTTTAATGTCTAAAACCTGAGCAACAACCCAACCATCAACATCGTTCCAAACCTTAACGTAATCCGTCCTTTTAACCTCTCTCGGCTCCAAAACAACGAAGTTGAATTCTGTAGATGAAGCGTTACCGTAAATTCTTCCCACTACACCTTTCATTGAAATTAATTAAATGGTGTGAATTAAAAACGTTTTCATGGTGTTGCTTGACGATTGAACATTTATCAATCTTGTTGTACAGTACATTACCTATGAATTAAAACAAAAAATCGTAAAAAAATCAAACAATAACCATAACATTTTTTCTAATATGACACCCAGGATCAACAGCCAATAAATCACCGTAATATCCGTAAGCTCTAGCTCTGCAACCACCGCATATGTATCTGTATTCACAGCTTTTACATGCATATCTCTCATCGTCCCTGTCCCTCAGCAAATTTAGAATTTCGCTCTCCTGCCACACCTTTAAAAATCCATCCTTCACGTTTCCAACAACAATCGGAATGAATACACATGGCGTAATATCGCCATTCGGGTTTATGCCACAATAAAGCCTTCCCGCTCCACATCCACCAATGAATTCTGAAAGGATTAATGCTCCATCAGTTGGCAAACAAACTTGAGCAAAGTGAGTTGGTGCTATTTTACTCCCCATTCTCTGCTCGTACTTCTTCACAGCAACCACAGCATAGGTTGGGGAAGTAGAGAATACTTGGACTTTACCCTCCTCTAACCTATCATACAAGTATTCGAGTAACCACTCTCTCTCCTTAACATCTAAATCCAAATACTCAATCTCCTTTCCCCTGCCCGTAGGTATAAAGTTGAAGACAACGATTCTCAACACTCCAAGCTTAACTCCTAAGTCAACGATGTTCGGTATGTCGTGCAAGTTCAATTTAGTTGAGGTTGTAGCAATCCCGACATCCAAACGAGCTTCAACACAATTCTTTATCCCCTCTATCGTTCTGTTGAACGCACCCTTAACGCCCCTAAATGCATCGTGAATTTCTGGTTTTGAGGCGTCAAGGCTAACTTCAACGTAATCAACCCCTATTTCTTTTAATTTTTTGGCAACATTGGGTGTTATTAAGGTTCCATTTGTGGCAACACTAACGTGAAACCCCTTGTTTGCAGCATGTCTTGCTACATTCCAAAAGTGTTCGTGAAGTAAGGGCTCACCTCCAGAAAACGATATTGCAACAACGCCAGCATCATCTAACTGGTCAACTACATCCAACTTCTCATCCAAACTTAACTCGTCCCTTTCCTTTCCAGCATTGGCATAGCAGTGTTTGCACCTCAGATTGCACCTGTATGTAAAATTCCAGACAACTAAAAATGGTGCGTGCAGTTTTTGGGGCATTGTAACACCAAACTCAGCTATGCCCTTAATCACATTAGCCAAACCCCTTCTGTAATAGGGGTCTTTTAGTCCTTTCTTAAGCAGTTCTTCATCAATACCAAACTTTTTTGCCGATTCCTTAATTAGCTTGGACATCATCTTCGCATTCAATTTTTCAGTAATGGAATCTGGCTCCGTTTCACCAACGTATATCGATAAAAGTTTTTCAATGCTTTTTGGATTCAATTTCTTCGTAATGGATTTTGCAAGAGGAGTGTTCATTATCTTTTTCAAAGTAAAAATCATGTGGTGCATGTCCATCACCAAATTATAATTTTGTATTCAAAACTATAAATCTTTTTCCAAGATTTTCCCAATAATATTACTATTTAAGAAAAGTTATATTAACTAAAAATTTATTCTATCTTAGTTTTAAATACCAATCTAAAAGTATTTCGAACTGTTTGTGAGTATTCACAACGTCAGTTTCCATAGGGCTCTTGAAGAAGAAGCCCAACTCCTTTATCACTCCACATAACCCCTTTTTCTTCGCAAAAAGTAAAAATCGAGCAATATCAAGAACAAGGGGGGCAGCAACAATCGCATCGATGGCATCCCAGATGAAGTAGAATTTCATCTTTGTGCCTAAGAATCCTTGGAAGTGGATGAAATCAAAGGCAGTTTTGTTATCTACAAGGCTTGGAAAGAACTCTATTTCAGTTATGCTGTAAGGCGAATAACCCAAAACCTTTTCTAGAACACTGTCCTTACTTATAACTTTACTTTCCTTGTTGTCTGCATAGCTCAAAACTTTTCCGTCATAATCGCCCAATATGTTGTACCCCATCCAACCCAAGATTTTGAGATTTCGATATGCAAACATTGGGGCTAAGGTTGTTTTAACCAAAGTTTCACCAGTCTTTCCGTCATTACCTGCATGTGGGACCTTGTTTTTAATAGCTAACTCCTTTAAAGCTGGAAGGCTTGACCCAACACTTGGTGTAAAATTACCGTAGGGCAATCCAAGCTTTAGAGCGGTATAAGCGTATATCATGCTTGCAGTAGCAAATTCCTTCTTGTTTTCATCAATCATAGCCTCAAATCCGTCAAGCGTGTTGTGGTACTCTTTATTGTAGTTTGGCATTGCCTCGGTTGATGCGACGTTTATCACAACGGTTTCATCATCACTGAAACTCTGCATATCTTTTTTAATTGCATCAACTATCTCCTTTAAGCTCAAACCATCATCTTCCAGTGTTTTAATTTTGCCCAATCCTTCAATTCCAGTGCCACAGTTTAAAGCGGTTCCTTTTTTTGCCCTTATCTTTTCCAGCTCCTCCTTAACACCATCCAGAATCTGGATATCGAAGTGTCTATTTAACTCCCAGTGCTCCATTGAAGCTTCATAGGCATTCTCAAGCATTCTTATCTCATGTCCACCAAAATCGAATGAAAGTGGAGCGTACTTCCTTAAATCATTAAATACAGGAAGTTCAGAAACCAAACCTGTAGAATCTACGATTTCTTTCTCCAAACCTTTTGCACCAATCATTGCTGTGGTTGAGACGATCCCATAAGCACCTACCAACCATATTTTCATCTTAAAACACCTCCATAAGTAGTGGTTAGCCTGATTTTGATTATATTGGCTGAAATGATTTAAAAACTTTCCCCTACAGTCTATTTTTAATTTAAATTGCTGTTTTGGGTAAATATAAATATTTCAGCTCTGATTAAATATTGTTATGTAGGTTTTTAATTGAGTTTTTGTTTTTGTGGATTTATCAAGAGACGATGTACTCCCTCTCAAATTTCATCAAATCCTCTTTTTTGCCAACGATAGCAACTTTGCAATTTGCTGTTATAACAAAATCATCATCTCTGTAAGTCACACCTTCCTTTTCTACGCCTAAGATTTTGCAGTTCGGGATTTTTATTTCTTCCAATTTTTTTCCAATTATTGGTGACCCATTTTTAATTTCATAAACAACTATTTGCAGATTTTCGTAAATCATTCTCTTTGCCATAGCTTCTCTGAAGATAGACGTTATAACAATTTCCGAAGAAACCAAGGGTAAATTTGCCACATAATCTGCTCCAGCTCTGTACATCTTCTCCACATAATTGGAATCGTTGCATCTCGCAAAAACAATGATATCTGGATTTAGCTTCTTAGCCATCAAGATGCAAAATATCGCATTCACATCATTTGGCAATGCCACAACCAACACATCATAATTTTTTAAGTCGATAAACGTCCAAAAGGACTCTTTTAGAACGTCAGCCTTGATGTATTCCAGCTCGTATTCTATCTCCTCTTTTACATCAACGACTACAGGCTTTACATCCTTCGACATTAAAATCTTCGAAATCGTTTTTCCAACGTCTCCATATCCGAGTAGTAGTATGTTCATTTGACTCATTCTACCACGCTACATGAAATAAGCTAACCACGTCTTTTTCCTCTCCAACAACCAGCATTATTGTTCCAACTTTAATAATTCTGTCCTTTTCGGGATTAAAAAAGAATTCTCCTCTTTTACACATAGCCACTATCTCTACATTGAACTCCCTTTCGATATCACCTAATTTTTTGCCCACAATAACACTGTCTTTGCCAACTAAGATTTCAGCGCTTCCGAGGTTCGACAGGATTTTCTTAACTTTAAGCTCCTTTTTCATGCGTTCGAGTATCATTTTTGCTATGTTTGCAGCAATTATGCCCTTGGGGGTAAAAACCTTGGAAGCTCCAGCATAGTGGAGGTATCTAATGTAAAACGGGTCGCCAAAAACAACGTACTTTTTAACGTCGTAATTCCCGAGGGTTAGTAGAACATCTATTACCCTTTCAACATCCTCCCACATTATTACGACTGCTGCAGCATCTTCAACCCCATTCTTCTTAAACGATTCAACGCTCATATCACTTAATACACACTTCAAATTTTTCTCCAAAGTCCTTCTGACATTCTCTTCTGAGTTATCCATTAGAACGTAGTATATTCCGTGATTGTACAGTTGTTTACACAGTTCCTCGCTCATTTTGTTGTACCCGCAAACCATAATATGATTTCTCAAACCTTCAATGGATTTTGGCAATGACAATTTTAGCTTCATCTCAGTCCAAGGCATGATTACGTAGGGAAACACAAATCCAAATACAAACAAAACACCTGTTAGCATCACCACAATCGTGAAAATCTTGCCGATGTGAGAATAAAATACAACATCTCCATATCCCACGGTGGTTATTGTTGATATGACCCAATATACTCCATCCAAAATCGTGTATCTTTCGTTCTCGTAATAATACTTCAAAACTATAAATATTTCTGAGTAGATAAGCAGTATTATTAAAAAGTAAAAAAATACAATAAAAGTTCTTCTTTTAATCATTCATCTTTTTATTCTGGCTTTTCCATTAGCTTTGTCTTGCTCAATATCTTACCATCTTTTGCGTGTGGATTTCTGTATACGTTGTCCCCTCCTTTCTCAATTTCTCTCGCCCTATCAGCTTCGATTGCAGCAACTCTCATCATCTCATGAGCTGCAGCAACAAGCGGTATGTACTTGTTCGGATCTTGCTCGATAAAGCAACCTTTAACATCGATGTCTGCAACTTTTTCAGCAATGTAATAGGCAGCCATTGCCTTGGCTTTTGCATAGGGATTGGTAAACTTTGCAGCCTCAACAGCCCTCTCAGCTGTAACAATTACCCTCGGCAACTCAGGCTCCTTTCCAGCCTTAATGTCATCAATTACCTTGTCAATTGCCTCTTGCACCAATCTAAATGCCCCAGTTGCTGCCAACACCTTTACAACATCTGCATTGAACAGAGCCATCTCCGTAGGATCCAAAAACTCTCTCCTAGCACCAATCATTGAGTCTGCATTGATCAAAATGTATCCGAATCCCTTCTCAACAAACTCATCCTTGGCTTTCTTTGCTGGGGCATCACTAATTATTATTACTGGCTTCCCCTCAAAAGCCTCTCTCGCAGCCTTTGGACCTGGCAACGCAGCATTTGGAGATACGACAATCACAACATCTGGATCGAATTCCTTCAACTTTTCAGCCACAACAGCCTCATCTGGAGACATCTTTGCACCGCTCGTAACAACCCTAACCTCTATATCTTCTCTATCAGCCCTCTCATCAAGCAAATACTCAACGAGCAAAGCTGTGCCAATGGCACCCATCTTCAAAACGCCAACTTTCACCATTCAGATCACCAAGATAAAATCGTGATGGATTTATATAATGCTTTCCTTTTGTTTTTGTTACTCTGTTTTGAGGGGCACAAAATTTATCACTCTATTCAACCTTCCGAAATTGGGCTTTAAAACCTAAAATAATCAGGTTTTCGATAGATCTATCAGATGTGTCTCTTTAACAACGTTTAAAACGAGCATTGTGTATGTTTTTTTGACGTATTCCAGTCCAGCAACCCTCTTGACAAATTTGTTTAGCGAGTCTCTATCTTTGAACTTCGCAACTGTTATGACATCAAACTCTCCTGTGACATCGTAAACTGCGGTAACATTTGGTTCTTCAGCTATCATTTCCTCAATCTCCACCAAATGCCCGCCTTCTGCAGTGATTCCAATAATCGCTATTATATCATAACCGAGTTTTGAGTAATCAATGACCGGAATGAACTTCTTTATTAAACCGAGCCTTTTTAACTTGTTTATTCTGTTGTATATTGTGCCTTCAGCAACTCCCAATTTTTCTGCTATCTCCCTCAAACTTTTTCTAGCATCATCCTGCAATTCAATCAAAATTTTGATGTCCAGTGAATCAATTTTTGCCATAGATAATGAAAAATTGAAAATTTTTTAAATTTTTCTATGGATTTTCGAAATTGTCTCACTTTCAAAACGGACATTTGAAATGTTTAATCAAACTGATGTTACAGTTTACCATAGGTTTTTTAACCCGGTCAATGACTTAAACAGATGCCCAGAATTTTACTGTTCACCGGTAAGGGCGGTGTAGGAAAAACGACCGTTGCTGCTGCAACAGCCATAAAAACATCGAATTTAGGCTATAAAACGCTTATTATATCCACTGATCCAGCTCACAGCCTTGCAGATTCCTTTCAAATGGGGTTAAATCCAATTCCCACAAAAATAGCCGAAAATCTCTATGGTATGGAAGTCAATGTTGAATATGAGTTGGAAAAACACTGGGATAGCATAAAAGAATATCTAACAATCTTTTTCAAATCTCAGGGCATAGAAGATGTTGTTGCTGAGGAACTGGCAATCTTTCCGGGATTTGATGAATTGGCAAGTTTGTTACACTTGCTCGAATACTACCAAAAGGAGGATTTTGACGTCCTAATACTCGATTGCGCGCCAACAGGTGAAACTTTGAGATTGTTAAGCGTTCCTGAGGTGGCTAAGTGGTACATGAACAGATTTTTTGGGATTGAGAAAAAACTTCTAAAGATAGTCAAACCAATTGCCGAACCCTTCATAGATGTGCCATTGCCGTCTGAGGAAGTTCTGAATAAAATCCAAGATTTGTACACAAAAATTGGAAAACTGAAAGATATACTTGAAAGCAAAGACACGAGTGTCAGAATCGTTATGAATCCAGAAAAAATGGTTATAAGGGAATCTGAGAGAGCCTTCACGTATTTAAACCTCTTTGGGTATAGGGTTGATTGTGTAATAGTTAACAAGGTCTTTCCAGTTCAAGCTGGCGAGTACTTTGCCAATTGGCTGGAGTTGCAGAAGAAATATTTAGAGGAGATTTCAAACAGATTTCCAGTCCCCATCTTCAAAATACCGTTCAAAGAGACGGAAATTATTGGAGAAAAACTGTATAAGCTGTCCGAGGAGCTGTACGGTGATGAAGACCCAACTCAAGTGTTTTACTTAGATGAACCGATGAGGATTGAGAAGGAGAACGAGCATTTTGTTTTGTCAATAAAAGCACCATTCGCATCAAAACAAGATTTAAAGCTGTTAAAACGTGGAGAGGAATTAGTAATCGTGTCAAATCAATGGAAGAGAATAATCTTTCTACCTCAATCCCTCGCATTGAAAGAACCACAGGGAGCAAGGTTTATCAATGGTGAATTAAAAATAAAATTTAGGTGATGGTATGAAGGAGGTTAAAATAAAAGTACCAACCCCTGACGATGTCGTTCCTGAAGAGTTTAAAATTCACATGCTAAACGCTGCAAAGGAGTTTTTATTGGCTTTTAAGTGTTTGGTTGAGGATAGACTGAAGAAGTTGGAAGAGTTGGAAAAGGAATTTGCAAAGCATGCGGAGAAAAAGGAAGTGAAAAGAATTGACATCGACTGACAAAATTCAACAACCGAATAAATTTTATATCAACATCAACTTCAACGATTAATAATTCGAAGAAAATAATAAATATCAGCTTTTCTAATTGAGAACAATCATGGCTTTTCCAACAAGCTCGCTAACGTATAGGGATTTTAAAGAAACAACAATAACTGACAGAAAGGGTGATTTGATATTAATTCGCCCCTACGAACACGAAAAAGACAGGGAAAAGTTGATTGAGATGTACGAGACTTTTAGCCCCGATAATAGATGCCTTGGACTGCCTCCTACAACCAGAATGGCAATTGAAAATTGGATTGATTTCTTAGCAGAAAATGGTTTTAATATTGTAGCAGAGCATAACGGTCGAATAGTAGGCCATTTGGTAGTTGTTCCAACAAAGGACTTCAAAAAGGTTGATTTAACCATTTTTGTACACCAAGACTATCAAAACAGAGGCATAGGGCAGGAAATGATGAAGTTGATCATAGATTATTGTAAAAATAAGGGATTTGAGGGCATAATGCTTGTCACTGAGAGAACAAATGCAAGGGCAATCCACGTTTACAAAAAATTGGGCTTTTACGTGGTTGACCCGTACTACGAATACGATATGTACTTACCACTAAATTCAGAATGAAAAAATAAATAGATCACATCTCAGCTTCTCCAGTTCTAACCTTAACCGATTTTTCAACATCAACAACGAATATCCTCCCGTCTCCCGGCTCTCCGGTTCTTGCAGCCTTCATTATGGTTTCAATAACGTTTTCAACAATCTCATCATCAACAACCAGCTCAATCTTGACCTTCGGCAGTAAATCGACGCGCATCTCCCTACCTCTGAACTGCAATGTTATGCCTTTTTGCTCCCCCCTTTAACCTCAGTTATCGTTATTCCTGAGACGTTTATCTTTTCCAATGCTTTCTTCACTTCTTCCAGCTTCTCTGAGCGGATAATTGCTATTACCATCTTCATACTCTCACCTCACGTTGCATCATGTATATGCAACCTCTCCATGCTGTGATATGTCTAAGCCGACGTATTCTTCCTTCTCACTTACTCTCAATCCAATTGTTTTGTCCACAATCTTTGCAAGGATGAATGTGACAATCAATGCGTAAGCCATAGTTGCAATAACTGCAACAAACTGCGGGATTAATAAACTTGCGTTACCATAAAACAATCCTGAATATCCATTGATGTTACTATTTGCAAACAGAGCTATTGCTAGACTCCCCCAAGCTCCACCTACTCCGTGTATTGCCCATGCATCCAAGCTCTCATCCAAACCCCTCTTTATCCTGAAATCCATTGCGTAGTAGCATATCAACCCAGCTACCAATCCGATTACAATTGCTCCTTTCACATCAACAAACCCTGCTGCTGGTGTTATTTCTGCTAATCCAGCAATTGCACCACTTACAATGCCTAATGAGCCGGGTTTACACTATTCCACCCTATCACAATCCAAACGGCTGCTGCAACAACTGCTGCTACATTTGTCACAACTATGGCGTTTGCTGCCAAACCGTTTGCTGCTAAAGCACTACCACCGTTAAATCCAAACCATCCAAACCAAAGTAATGCTGCCCCCAACAACGTCATTGGGATGTTATGTGGCTCCATGGAGTATTCGCCAAACCCACTCCTTTTCCCTATAATCAATGCCAATGCTAATGCTGAAAAACCTGAGCTAACGTGAACTACCATGCCTCCGGCAAAGTCTAATGCACCCAACTTAGCCAACCACCCACCACCCCACAACCAGTAGGCAAAGGGGTTGTAAATGAAGGTAACCCACAACAATCCAAAGAGCATGAAAGCACTTATTTTTGCCCTCTCGGCTATCGCTGAAACCAGTATTGCTAATGTTATCACCGCAAACATCATTTGGTAGATCATGAATACGAGTTGTGAATTTTAGTCCCATTAAACACATCAAAGCCCACGTCGTTCAACAAAAGGTGATTTAAGTTACCTATGAATCCTCCAACGTCCTGACCAAAGGATATCGAGTAGCCCACAAACACCCACTGTAATACCACTACAATCAAAGAAATGAACGATAAGCTAATCATTGCAACCACGTTCTTTCCTCTAACCATGCCTCCGTAAAAAAGTCCAACTCCGGGTGTCATCAACATTACCAATGCTGTTGATACCAAAATCCAAGCTGTGTCTCCCGAATCTGTCATTCTATCACTTGTTCAAAAATTTGAAATCGTATTTTAAAAATTTTTAATAGCGCATCGCAAAAATTGTGAAAATTTCATAATTTAAGTTATGAAATTGAAAAATTTTAAAATGTTTTGGCTGAGGTAAATCAGCTTTATACCTAACATTTTTATTCATTGAGTTTAAAAATTAATTATGCGAAGTTTGAGGATAGCCTTGGCACAAATAAATCCCATTGTTGGGGATTTTAAGTACAACGTTAAAAGGATAGTCGAGAGTATTAAAAGGGCTGAAGAGGTGAATGCAGATATTATATGCTTTCCTGAACTTGTTTTAACAGGTTATCCACCTGAAGATTTACTTTTAAAGCCGCAGTTTGTTGAGGATAATTTAAAGGCTTTAGAACAGGTTGTTAAAAATACTGGGGAAATAACTGCAGTTATTGGATTTGTTGATGCTGAGGATGACATATACAATGCTGCAGCAGTGGTGTACAATGGAGAAGTAAAGGGAGTATATAGAAAGATGTTTTTGCCCAACTACGGAGTATTTGATGAAGAGAGATACTTTCAAGCTGGAAAAGAGCCAAATCTGTTTGTGATAGGTGGTGTTAACGTTGGGATAACAATCTACGAGGATATATGGTACGCTGACGGTCCGGCATTAATACAGAGTTTGAATGGGGCTGAATTGATAGTCAACATATCTTCGTCACCCTACCATCTCGGAAAGAGAGAGTTCAGAAGGCGAATGTTAGCTACAAGAGCTTCAGACTACTGTAGCTTTATTTCATACACAAATCTTGTCGGCGGGCAAGATGAACTGGTTTTTGACGGAGGTAGTATGGTTTTTGATGGAGAGGGAAATTTAATCGCTCAGGCTAAAATATTCGAGGAAGATTTGCTCTTTGTTGATTTAAATGTCGAATCTGTATTTAGAAAAAGATTGCACGACCCAAGAAGGAGAAAGGAAAAATTGAAGGTGGAAACTCTACAAAAAATATTTGTATGCGAAAGGACGAAAAACAACAAAAAGAGAATCGAAAACAGGATTGAGAGGGATTTAACGATTGAGGAAGAGGTTTTTAAAGCTCTGGTTGTTGGAACAAGGGATTATGCCAAAAAGAATGGATTTAATAAGGTTTTAGTAGGGTTGAGCGGTGGAATCGATTCATCATTAGTTGCTGTAATAGCCGTTGAAGCTTTGGGTAACAACAACGTTGTTGGTGTTTTAATGCCTTCTCAGTTCACATCTAAAAGTAGTATAGAAGATGCCGAAGCTTTAGCAAGAAATCTTGGAATTAAAACGATAAGAGTGCCAATAACACAAATTTTTGAAATGTACTTGGAGGAGTTAAAGGATGTGTTTAAAGGAAAGGAATGGGATGCTACCGAAGAGAACATTCAGGCAAGAATAAGGGGAAACATTCTGATGGCTTTATCGAACAAGTTTGGATGGCTTGTGCTGACTACGGGCAATAAAAGTGAGATGAGTGTTGGTTATGCAACGCTGTACGGTGATATGGCTGGGGGGTTTGCGGTGATTAAAGATGTCTTCAAAACGATGGTGTATAGAATTGCTAGGTATTTCAATGAAAAAGCTGGAAAGGAAGTGATACCAAAGAGGGTTTTTGAGAAACCACCATCTGCCGAACTAAGGGAAGACCAAAAAGATGAAGACAATTTACCTCCCTATTCTATTTTGGATCCGATACTGAAATCCTATATAGAAGAAGATAAGAGCTTCGATGAGATAGTTGCTGACGGTTTTGATAGAGAAGTTGTTAAGAGAATTGTTAAGATGGTAGATAGAAATGAATACAAGAGAAGGCAAGCACCTCCAGGCATAAAAATAACACCAAGAGCCTTTGGTAAAGACAGGAGATTGCCCATAACGAGCAGATATGTACCTTGGGAATCTTACAAGTAATGGCTATCGCAACATATTTATGCAAGCGTAGATATTCAGCTTAGGTGATGCTCATGGCGAGAATTCACGCAAGAAGAAGGGGTAAATCAGGATCAAAAAGGGTGTATAAAGATAGACCACCTGAATGGGTAGATATGAGCGCTGAGGAGGTAGAGAAAAAAATCTTGGAGTTGTACAACGATGGTTATGAGCCGAGCATGATAGGAATGATTCTCAGAGATCGCTATGGCATTCCGTCCGTAAAACAGGTGACAGGCAAAAAACTCCTGAGAATTTTAAAGGAGAAAGGCGTTGAAATCACAATTCCCGAAGATTTGAAGGCTTTGATTAAGAAAGCCTTGAATTTGAGAAAGCATACAGCGATTCACAAAAAGGATTACCACAACATCAGAGGTTTGCAGTTGATTGAGGCTAAAATCTGGAGGTTATCAAATTACTATAAGGAAAAAGGGGTTTTGCCACCTAACTGGAAGTACGATCCAAAAAGATTGCAGATTGAAATATTTAAGTAATTTTATTTTATTTAATTCATTTTTAGTTTGCTAAATGCAATAATTATTATTAAGCAACAATAGATTATATGGTCTTCTTCATCTCACCACTCAGATAATTTCTGAATAACTCTCTTTTCCCTGAATCCCGTACAAACGGTTATCCCTGTGAGAAGGACAGAAAAAGACACCTCTTTTTCACTGGTTCGTAATCATAACAGTGCAATCGCTTCAAACTGTAAGCCCCTTTCCCCCAATTTGATTACGTCCTCTACTATACTTCCAAAACTCTTCAGATTTTAATTTAACCTCTTCACCTATCCTCAAGAATTTTCTGAGTTCATAACGTTTGTTTACTTCGCTAACAGCATAAGAAATCTCTAATTCAAAGAACATTGCCAGAATTATTATTTTAAGGAATTCTATCGCTTTGTTAACTGGAGTTGTCTCATTCCTTGCCAAAGCTTTCTTTGCTTCCCTCGTTTCAAACTTATCTACGATTTTTGATAGAAGCTACCATTTCTCATCTCCTTTCACTGGAATAACTGGTAACCTCATTCCAATCACCAAGAAAAGAGAAAATTGTTGTTATTTATTAGTTTTACTGTCTATTATTTTTCTGTTTTTGATTTAAGGTAGTATAATCATGTCCCGTTAAAAGAGGAGGTGAATTAGTTGTTTGTTTTTGGTGTGGGGTTGTATGGATGGAGATTGGTTATTGGTTTGATGGAACACCATAAATAGATTACTTGCAGTGGTTACACTGGAGTCTGAAAAGTAATAACGACATAGCTCAATTGTTTAATTCTAAGGTATCCTTGCTTCTAATTGCTCTTACTTGTTCTATTCATAAGCTGTTGTTAAGCTTAATTATGATATGCATAGACATACATATCGAAAAGAACAAGGATTAAATAGTTTATAAATGAAAATTCGAGAAAAATTATTGGTGAAAAGTATGATGGAGGTAGAAGTAATTTCGGGTAGAACACTTGATCAGGGAGCTACTGTTGAAGAAAAACTCACCGATGAATACTTTAACGCTGTAAACTATTGTGAATTGAGTGAAGAAGACTACAATGCTTTGGGTTTGGCTGAAGGCGACAAGGTTAAAGTTAAGACGGAGTTTGGCGAAGTTGTTGTTTTTGCCAAGAAATCAGATGAACTGCCGAAGGGTGTTGTATTTATTCCAATGGGACCCTATGCAAATCAGGTAATTGATCCATCAACGGACAGTACTGGAATGCCCCAGTTCAAAGGTGTTAAAGGCAGTGTAGAAAAGACAGATGAGAACGTATTGAGTGTTAAGGAGCTTTTAGAGGTGATATAATGGCTCAAAAAGTAATCTGCACTTTTTGTGGAAGTGTGTGTGACGATGTAGAGTTTGACGTTGAAGAATTCAAAGCCAAGAAGTTTTGTAAACTGGGCAGATCGAAGTTCTCAAAGAAGGAGAGGATAAAAGCGCCGATGGTTGATGGAAAAGAGGTTAGCTATGAAGAGGCTACACAAAAAGCAGCAGAAATATTAGTAAATGCTAAGAAACCTTTGCTTTACGGTTGGGCTTCAACTGTCAATGAGGCAATAAGATTGGGTGTAATCCTTACTGAGAAGGTTAGGGGTGTTTATGACCAATGTGCAAGCGTTTGTCATGCTCCAGGAACGTTGGCAGTTATTGAAGAAGGGTTGCCAGGTGCATCACTAGGAGCTATAAAAAACAGGGCAGATTTAGTCATTTTCTGGGGTAGCAATCCGATGGAGGCGCATCCAAGACATCCCTTGAGATACTCAATGTCAGCAAAGGGCTTGTTGATTAGCGGAAGAAAAGACAGGAAGGTTGTGGTTGTAGATGTTAGAAAGACTAAAACTGCCAAGAAGGCTGATGTTTTTGTCCAAATTAAGCCGGGCTACGATTATCCAATAATATCTGCATTAAGAGCTCTAATAAAAGGTGAAGATATAGAGGTTGATGAAGTAGGTGGAGTAAGCAAAGAACAATTGAAGGAATTGGCAGAGATGATGAAGAGTGCAAAGTATGGCGTAATATTTTATGGATTGGGTGTAACACAATCAAGGGGCAGGGATAGAAACATTGAGAATGCGGTAAAGCTAATTCAACTGCTAAACAGATACACGAGATTTGTAATTTGGCCTATGAGAGGGCATTACAACGTTGTTGGTTCGGGAGAAGTCCCAGCTTGGGAAGTTGGTTATCAGTATGCGATTGATTTTAGTAGGGGCTATCCAAGGTTTAGCCCAGCAGAATTTTCAGCAAATGAAGTTTTGCAAAGAAAAGACTGCGATGCTGCATTGGTTATTGCTGCAGATCCAGTAGCACACTTTCCAAAAGCCTCAGTTAAACATTTGAAGAAGATACCCGTCATACAGATTGACCCATTCCCCAACATGACAACGTTGGTTGCTGATGTCGTTATTCCTTCAGCAGTCTATGGTTTGGAGGCTGAAGGGACAGCATACAGAATGGATGGCATTCCATTGAGAGTCAAGAAGGTTATCGACACAGAGTACTGGAGCGACGAGAAGATTTTGGAGGAGTTGCTTAAGAAGGTTGTTGAGTTAAGGGGTGAGTAAGATGCATCACATGCTTCACATTAAGAATGGTATTGTTATAGACACAAAAAATGGGATTAAAGCCGAAAAGATGGACATATTCGTTAAAGAAGGTAAGATAGTTGAAGAGTCTGAGATTGACAAGTCACAATGCAAGGTTATCGATGCCTCAAACAAGCTTGTTGTTGCTGGCGGCGTTGACATGCATGCACACATCGCTGGAAGCAAAATTAACACGGGCAGAACGATGAGGCCTGAGGAGATGAGGATGGTCAGGCAGATAGCAAACAAGTTTAGAGCTTCTGTGGGTAGAGTGTTGCTTACCTCCCCAGCCATCGGTTATGAGTATGCAAAGATGGGTTATACAACCTCATTTGAGGCTGCACAGCCACCTATTGGAGCTTTACACACACATGAGGAGTTGGATGCCATTCCAATGGTTGACAAAGCAGCTCTGCCAGTCTTTGGAAACTGGCACTTCGTGTTTAAATATGTGGCGGAAAATGATATTGAGAAATTAAAGACGTTCATAGCATGGGCTATAGAGAGAACAAAAGGATTTGGTGTTAAAGTTGTTAATCCAGGCGGTGTTGAGGCTTGGATGTATGGTGGGAATTGCAGGAGTTTGGATGATGAGGTTCCAAACTTCGGTGTTACGCCGAGAGAGATTATAACTTCGCTTATTAAAGCAACAGAAGAGCTGAATCTGTGCCATTCCGTGCATTTACACTGCAACAACTTGGGCAACCCAGGCAACTTTGAAACGACGATTGAAACGATGAAGTTAGCCAACGGCTTTAGCAATGACAAAAGACAGGTTTTGCACGTAACACATGTACAATTCAACGCCTATGCTGGAAGCTCTTGGAGAGACGTTGGAAGTGGTGCTGCAGAAATAGCTAAAGTTGTGAACGGTATGGACAATGTCACAATTGACATGGGTGCAGCTATCTTCGGACACGCAACGGCTATGACGGGAGATGCACCGTTCCAATTCACACTACACAAATTGCTTGGTGCGAGGTGGAGCAACAAGGATTCTGAGGTTGAAGGTGGGGCTGGCATTGTTCCAATAATGTACTTGCCAAAGAATCCTGTTCATGCATTGCAATGGGCTATTGGATTGGAGTTGGGATTGCTTGTTGAGTCAGATAAAGTTGTGCTAACAACGGACTTCCCGAATGGTGGTCCATTCACAGAATATCCATACGTCATGGCAATGCTCATGAGTAAGAAGATGAGGGAGAAGGAGTTGGAAAGGGTTAGCCCATATGTACAAAAAGCAGCAAATCTACCATCAATCGATGCTGAGAAGACGTTAGATGAAGTTATGCACATGACAAGAGCTTTATCAGCCAGAGTTTTGGGATTGGAGAATAAAGGTCATCTTGGAGTCGGGGCAGATGCGGATATCTCAATCTACGATTTCAATCCGAATGAGATAGATACATCAAATGACTATGAAATCATAAACAAAGCGTTTAGAAATGCCCTGTACACGATTAAAGGTGGAGTTATAATCGTTAAAGAGGGACAGTTAGTTGATGAGGTCTGGGGCACTACGTATTGGGTTGATGCAACTAATAAAGTTGATACAGAAGCAATAGAAGAGGATTTGGACAAGTACTTTGAATTGTACTACTCAGTTGAGAAAGAGCATTACGGTGTTGAGGAGGCGTGGATTAAGAATCCAACTCGCTTGGTTATGGGGTGATGCAAATGCTCGTTATAAAGCCAAAGGTTGATTTTGTAGTAACAGTTGAAGCTGAGATTACGCCAGATTTAGCTGAGGATTTGGAGAAAGCGAAGAACTTTGAAGTTTACTATGGCAAGGACAAGGTTAAACTTAAGGAACTGTTTGAGATAACGAAAGAAGGGGATGATAAAAAGCTAGTGTTGGATGGAGATTTCAGCAAGGTCAAGTGGATTGGCTGCAGAATGGAAGATGGCGAAATCGTTGTTAAAGGCAATGTAGGGGCTAATTGCGGAGCATACATGAAGGGTGGAAAGATAACGATTGAGGGCAATGCTGACGACTGGCTTGGGGCAGAGATGAGCAGTGGAGAGATTGTTGTTAAGGGAAATGTAAAGAACTGCGTTGGTTGTGCTTATTACGGCGATATGCAGGGAATGAAGGGTGGTAAGATAACGATTGAGGGCAATGCCATTAATTACATCGGCGAAAAAATGGCTGGAGGTGAAATAGAGATTAAAGGAAATGCTGGCGACTTCATAGGCACAGAGATGACGAATGGGCTGATAGTTATACACGGGGACTGTGGATTTGTTGGTGGCGATATGAAAGGTGGCGAGATAAGGATTGGTGGCAAATTTGAGTTAATGCCAACTTTCAAGAAGAGTGAAGAGGGATTTGTTGGCGACGTAAACGTCGGTGGTAAAGGAGTTGTAAAAACCCTTTAATTTTTTTATACGTCAATACGGCTATTCTAGAACCAATCTTTAAAATTTTAGCAGGTTTTTTACAAACAAGTCTTTTAGTAACTCACCATTTTTATACTCTTTAATCATTTCCTTCTCGACAACGTAGTCTTTTACCGTCATATTCTCTAAAAAGTGATTGTTTTGTGAAATAAACTCATTATCGAGCAAAATCGAATTAACGATAGCGTTATATTCTTTTTTCATTAAGATCTGTGGTTCTTGTACTTTCATAACATCAATCCTGTAATAATAATAGCTCTTGGGATCGAACAATCTTGCTTTGTGTTTCTTCAGTCTCTCAAGCTCTTCAGCGGATAATGGAGGGCCTGTAGGCCTTTGTGGTTCTCTATTTGTTCCTATCAAGTTCGATCCAATTAATGAAGCTAACACATCAGATGCTGGGCTTTTTTCCCTCTTTATGTTAGATATAATCTCTCTTTTTATATTTGTTGTATAAACAACGATATCTTCAAGTCTATCATTCTCATCAAATTCTCTAAAGAAGGCTCTAATCCTCGCTATTTTTGTCTTTGTAATTGCAGAACCTTCGAAATCAAACCAAATGTTGAAGTATTCCTTTTTTAGATAATGGTTCGCAAGTGACTTTATATCATTAATTCCAAATTTTAATGAAACCGGAACAAATATTGGTTTCTTATTTCTATAATTTAACAGTTGGAATACTTCATCAACGAACTTTTTATAACCATCTAAGTCAATTATTTTTTCTTTTCTTCTTGTTTCACGATCAATTCTGATAGGTTTTACGTTTGGAACCAGTAATATTGGATCTGAAAATTTATAATAGTATTCAAAGTAGCCTGAAATTGCTTTGATTTTTTTGAATTCTTTGTAAGGATTAAATTGAAATGTCAGCGATATTATAAGTGGATATTTAGAAGCCCATTCGTAAAATCCAAACCTTCTTTTTAAAGTTTTCATCGTCAGTTTCGTCTAGCACTTTTTCAATTGAACGTGATCTGACTATCTTAGACGTTTCAAAAATCGGTTTTTCTATTTTTTTCTTGAAATTCTCAAATAGTGCTTTTGATATGTTTTTTGCATCTATAACCTTAGTAGGCCTATCTATTTTAACATTACCAAGTTTAAATCTCTTAATATTGAATTCGGAGTGTTTGTCAAAAATAACTTCTTTAATATCAATATCTTTAACCAATTTCAACACCCCTCAATCTTTTCCACTATTTCTTCTATAGTTTCTTTGCGAATTCTAAATTTTGATTTATCTATTAACATTAAAATAGTTATTGCTTCTTCCTTAGAGAAGATGTTATAACTGCAACAACACTCTCCAACGAATCCAACAGTTCCCATCATATTTCTTGCTAATTCTGGAAAGTTTCCTTCTACAAACTTTCTTGATTGATCATCATCAAGAATCATTATAAAATAAATACCGAGAAAATGTAAAATGTAAGATATGGCAATAACTTCGTGTTCCCCTTTCCTAATCTCTTCAGTTGAGAAAAAAGGTCTAAGAATCTCTCCATATTCGTAATACCTAAATTCACTAACGTTTGACTCAAAAATACTTTTGATAGATTCGTAATTAGGAGATGAACCAACTTCCGACTTTACTATTCTTCCTGCAATGAATCTAAGTTCCTCATTGTTTAATATTCTTACAAGGTAATCGGGTTT
>Ga0180301_10000699_pt1 | contig 26093 bp, 29 predicted proteins | sample GuaBasSediGuay16_FD_121797 | JGI IMG/M metagenome (GOLD analysis project Ga0180301, IMG submission 121797) | Subseafloor sediment microbial communities from Guaymas Basin, Gulf of California, Mexico - Guay16, Core 4569-2, 12-15 cm | ecosystem: Environmental > Aquatic > Marine > Hydrothermal... | reverse complement strand
CTTCAGCAGCTGAAAACGGCTATACCCCCTTACCGTTCTGGGCGCTTGGAGCAATGGCAAGTGAAGCTCTAATACCGTTAGTCGTCTTCTTCAACCTATGGCCAAACTGGGGAGCTACACTATATGGTGAGGTTAGGGGGGCAAATGACTTCAAGAGAAACATGAAGGGTCTCATGGGGGCTCTCGTCTTCACGACGATCTTAGCCATAGCCCTATTAGCCGCTATAGCATCTTCAATAGGCTGGGAATTCTACCACTCAGCTAACTTCGTCTTCTGGATGTACTACTACGGCTACCTTGAACAAGCTCCTATGACCATATGGCCTTATCCAGGGCTTTTAGGCGCATTACTAACTAACAATACCTGGCTTCAACTTCTCATCTTAATACTCATGAGCTGCTGGTTCTTCGCATGGTCTGGAACAGTATTCCTATCTTCAACTAGGGTTATCTTCGCAGCAGCTTTTGATAGAGTATTGCCAGCATTTTTAGCAGATGTCAAGACGAGATTTAGAACTCCAATATACTCACTGGCTATGATGGCAATACCATCCATTATAGTAAGCTGGCTTTACTGCTACACTGAGTTTTGGAGGTTTACACTTGACGCTACGGTAGTCATTGCTATAACCTATTTAGGCTCAGCAATAGCTGCGATACTATTGCCATATAAGAGAAGCGACATCTACAAGCTTTCACCAGTATCAGGATATAAGGTAGCTGGAATACCTCTCATGACGTTTAGCGGAGTAATATTCGCAGCTTTCTTAATATACTTAATTTTAAGGTGGGCTATAGACCCGCTATATGGCGTAAACGACCCCTTATCAGCTATCTATATGGCTTTGCTATACATAATAGCCATAGTGATATACGTTGTAGCTAAGTGGTATAGGAAAAACAAAGAGGGCATTGACTTATCATTAATTTACAGGGAAATACCCGTTGAATAGCAAGGCATAACATATTTAGCTCCCCTCCTTTTATCCTCTTTTTATATGTAAGGCATCCGGATCAACACGTGAAGGATGCCTGGGGGTTTAGGAGTTGGAGGGTGGCGATTCAGATTCAGGCTTGCATGATAAGTGTGAGGAAATAATTCAATATGCCTTAAAGATAATCAAGTTAGCCGAATCACAAGGAATTTCCATGCGCTTATTAGGCGGGTGCGCAATAAGATACCATTGCCCATGTTGTGAAGAGATCTTAAGGAAGGCTAATAGAAGGTATGCTGATATAGACTTCATAACCATAAGGTCAAAGGTAAACGAAAAACGCTTGAAGTCTTTCTTTAAGCAGCTAGACTTTACACCAGATGAACGTTTTATAACGCTTTACGGCGATATGAGGCACATATACTATAACAACAACGGAGGACCTATGGTAGAAGTTTTCTTTGATAAGCTAGTCTTCAACCATGAAATAGATTTAAGAGATAGGTTCTTCGCGGATTACCCGACAATACCTGTAGCAGACTTATTCTTGGAGAAAGCGCAGATCGTCAAGATAACTGAAAAAGACTTAATTGACATGGCAGCTCTCCTAATAGCTCATGAAATCGACGGCAAAGATGGGGATGTCATAAACATCGATTACATAGCCGACGTACTCTCCAAAGACTGGGGATTTTACTACACGGTAACCACGAATTTAAACAAGCTTAGAGATTACGTCCAACAATCTAATCTATTCACAGAACATGAAAAACACGTAGTGACACAGAAAGTAAGCCAAATGATAGCGAAGATAGAAGAAAAGCCTAAGTCGATGAAGTGGAAAATGCGCGCGGCAATTGGTACCAAGAAGCCTTGGTATAATGAAGTTGAAGAGAAGATCAGGTGATGCTTTTAACCGTTCTATACCACTGCCATTTCTTTGCAAATAAACCTCTAAGCACAGAGTAGGCTCCTATCGGAATTAAGAGGCAAGCTATCACAACGTAAGATAACATTCCCCTAATACAGCCTATTGAAAATCCATAGTCTTTAACAAGCCCCACAAAAACTCTAGCTAATGGAGCTAAAGCTAAGATAGATAAGAGGCTTAAGATGCTTAAAGTAATCCCATGCAAGGTATGGTAAGCTAGAAGAAGTACGATGCAGGATGCTATCAGCAGGTATGATGCGTATTGAAGGAAGTACGCTATTACATCAAGTTTCTGAAAGAAGCTTAACCTATTTGTCAAGAGGAGATCTAGCATGTGCCTCCTAAGCTCTCTAACAGTTCCTTCAATCCACCTCATTTGCTGCTTAATTAAGCTAGCAAAGTTCAATGGAGGCTTGCCATAAGCTACGACATTATCAGAATACGATATTTTAAAGCCTTTTAACGCCATACGACAGCTAATGTCCACGTCTTCGGTTAATGCTCCTGTAAATAAGCCTACTTCTCGCAACTTCTCGATATCAATAACGAAAGCAGAGCCTGTAACCCATTTAAAGCCATTTAAGACTTCGCTAGCATATAGCCAGACACGATAGTCAGCTGCTATAATCGAGCTCGTATACCACGCTGAGAGAAAGCTCTTTTCAGCTACGTGGCATTGATACCCTTGTAAAGCGTGAGCTTTTTCAGCAAGAAGCTCTAAGACCGCCTCTTTCAAAAAGCTTCGCTGATAGCGAAAATCGACATCAAATACTACTAGCAACTTAGATCTTGGATCAGCATGTTTTAAAGCTTCATTTAAGGCTCCACCCTTAAATCCTTCTCTAAAACTTCTATGGATAACCTTAAGCCTAGGGTTATTAGCGTACATGGCACGTAGCCTCTCCAAAGCCTTGAGCGATGCATTCTCATCGCTGTCATCAACTAAAATAACTTCAAAATTTGGGTAATCTAAGCTCAAAGCCCTTTCAACAGCATATACGACTTCTTCACCTTCATTATATGATGGTATTGCTATGGTCACGAAGGGAAGCTGGCATGTCGATGAAACATAGCTGATATGCTTCTTCCGTAATGAACATGCAGTTTTAAGGTAGTAAAAAGCGGCTAAGTAAGTTAGCAACATGAGATTAACTGATAAGGTTATGAAGACCATGGTAGATATATGCTGCAAAGCTCTTACTCACCGTGGCTCAACACCAAATTCCAAAGCTAGCTCTTCAAGCTTCCTAATATGCTCCTTCTTAAAGCCTATGTAAATGCCTCCTTCCTTGCCTCCAACCCAAGTTACCGTCCACTCATCCACTCCTAAAACGCGGTTTAATTTCGGGTTCATAACCTTAACATAGGCTTTACCACGTGAAATCTGTAAACCTCCATTAACTCCCTTAATGTACAGATAACGACCACTCGAAGGAGGTATGAAGGCATTTAAAGATGGATGTTCAATATCTAAGTGTGTGACCTTAGCTAGAGAGTAGCCTTTTACGTGGAGATAGACTTCGGCATCCTCTAGCTCTCTTTCAATACCACTCCTTAAAGCTAGAAAAACTCGTGCACTAAGCTTAATCTTCCCCTCGCCAGGCCCTGTCATAAGCCTATACACTAGACTTCAGTTAACGCTTCTACTCGTGTAACACCTTCGATTTCTCCAGCTCTTCTAATCAGCTCAAGAACCTCTTCCTTATCCTTAAGCTCAGCAAATACCACAACATCGTATCTTCCGAAAACTGGAAACACATCAAGCCTCTCATCTACCTCAAGTCGCTTAACGACATCAAAAGCTTTAGTTGGATACGTCCTTATCAGTAAACACACCTGCATCTTCCCCACCTTACATAATTGTCTCAATTAAGGTCTCTGTCGCCCTAACACCAGGTTGTCTAGCGATTTCATATGCTGTAACGCCTATGTCTTCTAGCGTAGGAGCGTTAACTTTCACAACGACATCGCATCTGCCTATAGTTTCAAAAGCTCTCTCAACATATTTAATCCCCTTGATCGCATTAAGCACGTCTTTTCGTCTAGGTGCATCGCAGTAAACTAGTATACACGCTGAGACCGTGGTTTTTCACCTCGCTAAAGCTTAACTAACGTGCTGTGAAAGAGTTTCTATTAAGTGTTTGCTTTGAATAGCGAAAAGGAAAGTCCTATAATCTTTGAAGCGCTTTCCGACCCGACACGCCTAGCGATAGTTAAGATGCTCTTATCAAAGGAAATGACAGCTGATGAAATAACCTCTAAAACAGGTAAGGCTAGAAGTACCATCGAGAGGCACCTGGATAGCTTAATGGAAGCCGGTTTAATTGAGCGTAAGAAGGGGGAAGACCGCGCCTACGTGTATTACGCAACTCAATTAGCAAAAGAAGTTATGCGTTTCATTCAACAAAAACAAATAGAAGCTCCTGACGTTAAAGCAGCTGCAAAGGAGCCTACAAGAGAGGTCGTCGTCGAGCTACCTATAAAGAAGCTTCCTCCGGAAAGACGTTACATCTTCTTATTCGTCGTTGGCTTAAGCTCAATATTTTTGATCGCAAATTCGTTTACTTCCCTTCCAATGTGGCTTCTCGGAATAATCTTAGGTATAGCCCTCTCAATTGAAGAAGAGGCTAAGAAAGCACTAAGCTTCTTGATACTATCCTCAGTAATAATCAGCTTGGGCTCCGTCGCCATTTTAAAGGGTGGACTTACAACGTTGCTGCTTACAACAGCTCTATCGTTTATTTCAATAACAGCTATAGGGATGATATTTTGGCTTATAGGAAGGCTACTTAGACAACTTCTTTAGGTATCCATGGATGAAGCTTGTTTTACGAAAATCCCTTTTCTCGATCTCTTCACCATAGACTTTAACTGCTTTAACGGTAGCACATACGTGAAAAGCGTAGCTCGCTGCTTTAATAGGTCCATAGATTATGTAATCGGCATCTTCCAATACTAGCATAGACAGCAAAGCAGAGTTAACTGCTCTAACCTCTTCTAAGCGAAGCTTTCCATCAACTAAGAGCTTATATGCCGCATTGCAAGGAGCGCAGCCAACAGGCAACTTAAGCTTCTCTTTAACACTCCTTAGGTTTCTCAAGGAAAAAGCCATGCTAGGCAAGTCAATTACGCCCACGTCTACTAGCCATTGATGAATGCCTGCCCTTTTAGCTAATGATATGAGCTTATTGGCTACTATGTCGATGAGCTCTGTTGGCTTAAACATCGCCATTTCAGAAGCCATCAGCACAGCACATTTAATATTGCTGTTTAAAATGGCGTTAAGTTCATCATCTGAAGTTTCGCACAATATTGCGTTTACGACGCATCGATCTTCAATGCCGATCTCCTTTGCGAAAAGCACGCTCCCTATTCTAGCTTGCTTAGAAACACCATCTAGGAAGATAGGGTCTTCAGATACATCCGCTATGAAGCTTATAAATTTCCTCGCCGCTTCTACGCTTTCAAAGATAACGTCATAAGCATGTTGAAGCCCAGATAACTCCTTTAACTTCTCAATTTCCTCAACATATCCTCTAATGGTCTGCTTGTCGAATAGCCCTTTCTCATGGTTTAAGACGCTTTTATCACCTCGATAGAAAACGCTACCGACAAGTAAAGTCCGTTTATTCCTAAAATCTCCTCCAATTATACTCTTCTCGACCTTAACTACTTGGGTGTATGAGTTCAAGCGTAAACCCCCTCCCTGTCTACGTTAACCGCAATTAAAAGCTTGGAGTTAACTAGTCGGCAGCTTACTCAAGACTTAACTTCTTAGCATTAATGAGATATCACAGGCTTTGGAGGGGGGGTATTTTGTCGGTCTGTGATGAAATAATGTCTTTAAGTAACGGGATACGCACTGTGAGGGCATTTGATGATGTCGGATCATTGATAGAGATGAAGGTTAGGGAAGATATAACAGGCAAGCTCTTCGTACCAAATGATGTAGCTAAGGAATTTTATGGCGTGTGGTTTGCCTTTGTAAGCGGCGTAGCTGAAAACCTCGTGAAATACTATGGTAGGCTTAAACGCATGGCGTTAAACTTTGAGAAAGTAGATTTGCTCATTGTGAAAGAAGGAGGCTACGTATACATAGTTTCCTCTGATAAAAACGTATTAACAACAGAGCTTGCACGTGAAATCGAGAGACGGATCCGCAATTATGTTAGAAAGGAGGCTAAAGCTGCAACGCCTAGTTAATTAACCTCCACGTCGAAAACTAAGGTGCAGTGAACCAAGAGGTTGAAGTCCGCTTTGGTAAGTCAGTTAAGAGGTTTAAAGTAGTTGAGGATCCAATACCTCACATTCTGGTCCCAACGACGAAGGAAGTCGTTCACGGCTGGTTTTACGGCTATGAAGATGGGGGGCGGAGAGAATGTAGCTCAGAGCGCATCTTAATAAACCCGTATAACGGTTGCTCGGTTAACTGTCCAGAGTGTTACTCAAGAGGGTATAAGGGATACTTTGATTTATGGAACGAGAAAGGCATAATAGCTGTCTTCAAGGACATCGACGTTAAGCTAAAACGGGAATTAAGCCAGCTATATGTTGCTTCTACAGGGTACCTATGTCCTGTTACAGATCCTTTTCAACAACCTCTGGAAGGGAAATATCACTTGTCTGAAAGAGTTGCAGGCGTTTTCTTAGACCTGGATTTACCCATTGAATTCATAACCAAATGCGGAGGCAACATTCCTACAAGGTTAATTAAGAGAATGGCTGAGCATAGATATGGGCATTGCTTAGCTCAATTCAGCATTTTAAGCGTAGACGAAGAGTTTAGAAAGGTATTCTCGCCAGGAGGATCTACTGTTGAAGAGCAGTTTAAAGCTGTTAGAAAATGCGCAGACCTAGGCCTCTATACTGTGGTCAGAATGGATCCCATAATGCCGGGTATTACCGATAACCCAAAGGAAATTGAGCAAGTTGTTGAAAGAGCTAAGATTGAAGGCGCAAAACACATGATATTCAGCGTATGCGACTTAGGCGACGCTTGGCGTGACAGGCTCTTAAAGGTAATCAAAGAGCATTACCCACACGCTTACCCTCTATGGCTTAAAATCTATACAGAAAGAGTTGGCAACAGCTTCAGTGCAGACATATCCTACCGTAAAAAGATCTTTGCACTTGCCAGGAAAATATGCGAGAAATACGGGTTAACGATGAGCTTATGCATGGAATTTGAAATCGTAAGAAAAAATGGGCGTATTTGGTATAAAGGGCTTAATGAAGAGTTTATGACATCAAAAGTATGTGAAGGCTTAATAACGCCGATATATTACCGTAAGTCGCTTAAAGAAAACTTCAGGCCTTTTGAGAAGTGCGACGGAGATTGCCTAAGCTGTGCTAAAGGCTTGAAAACTCCCGTCTGCGGCTCTCCAATACTCTCTAAAGCTCCAGCGCTGCGCTTAAATGACTATAAGAAGCTTAGATTAACTCCATCTGAAGACCTCACAAAGTGGGCAAGTCAACATACGTAAACAATATATAGAAGCGCTAGTTAAACACTACCGAAAAACCATTGTTATGAGGTGGGGTTAAATATGGTCGCGTTAACAACAGCTGGTTCCACTCCAGTCTTAATCCTAAAAGAGGGAACTACAAGAACCGTAGGTAGAGATGCTCTAAGAGCTAACATAACAGCGGCAACAATCATTGCGGAAACTGTCAGGTCGTCTCTAGGTCCTAGGGGCATGGATAAGATGCTTGTCGATAGCTTTGGTGACGTGACAATAACCAACGACGGCGCAACAATACTAAAGGAGATGGAAGTTCAACACCCAGCAGCTAAGATGTTGGTTGAGGTGTCAAAGGCTCAGGACTCAGAAGTCGGAGATGGCACAACAACAGCCGTTGTCCTAGCTGGAAGCTTATTAAGGAAAGCTGAAGAGCTCCTTGATCAAAATGTCCATCCGACAATGATCATCGAAGGCTATAAGAAAGCTATGGACTATGCGCTTAAGGTTGTTGATGAGGTAGCCATCAGAGTGGATCCAATGGATAGAACCGTGCTTAAAAACGCCGCTTTAACTACCTTGAGCGGTAAAGCAGTCATAGCTGGTCATCATGACTTACTAGCTGAGCTGGCTATTGAAGCATGCCTACAAGTTGCTGAAAAAGTAGGAGATAAGTGGAAAGTGGACTTGGACAACATTAAAGTTGAAAAGAAGAAAGGCGAGTCTCTAGACCAGACGCAACTTGTCAAAGGCATAGTCTTAGACAAGGAAGTCGTCCATCCAGGTATGCCTAAGCGTGTTGAAAAAGCTAAGATAGCTGTCTTAGACTGCCCACTTGAAATTGAGAAGACTGAGATATCAGCTAAAATCCACATAACGACGCCTGAGCAAATGAAAAGCTTCTTAGATGAAGAAGCTACGATGCTAAGAAACATGGTTGATAAGCTCGCCAGCGTAGGAGCTAACGTAGTGATAGTTCAAAAAGGCATAGATGACATAGCTCAACACTACCTAGCTAAGAAGGGCATATTAGCAGTTAGAAGAGCTAAGCGTTCAGATATTGAGGCGCTTGCTAGAGCATCCGGAGCTAGGATTGTGACAGCTTTGGATGACCTTACACCAGAAGACTTAGGTTATGCTGAGCTTGTTGAGGAAAGAAAAGTAGGCAAGGACAAGATGGTGTTTATTGAAGGTTGCAAGAACCCAAGAGCAGTAACAATATTGGTCAGAGGCGGCTCTGACAGGATGGTAGATGAAGCTGAACGCTCAATACATGACGCGCTATGTGTTGTGAGAAACATAATTCAAGATGCCAGGATGGTGCCTGGCGGCGGCGCTGTTGAAGCTGAGGTAGCTCATAGGCTAAGAGAGTGGGCTAGAACGCTGAGCGGCAGAGAACAACTTGCGGCATTAAAGTTTGCTGAAGCCATAGAGGAGATACCAGCAGCGTTAGCTGAAAACTCAGGTCTTGACCCAGTGGACATACTCGTCGAGCTTAGGTCAAGACATGCTCGCGGCGAAAAAACCATGGGTATAGATGTCGTAAGTGGCAAAGTTTCAGACATGATTGAGAAGAAGGTCATAGAGCCAGCAGTAGTAAAACTTCAGGCAATAAAGTCAGCTACAGAAGCTGCAATAACCATCCTCAAGATCGACGATGTCATAGCCTCGGCTCCGCCAAAGAAGGAAAAAGAAGAGAAGGAGAAGGGTGTATCTGGAGCTGGCGAAAGCTTTGAGTAACCAGCTATCAGCTATTGAAGAGCGCATCAAAATAGGACCTCCAGAACTAACGAGGTTTGAAAGGGCTAGAGTAATAGGAGCTCGAGCTCTGCAGATATCGATGGGAGCTCCCATACTCGTAGACTACCCAAAAGAACTAACTTCGCCTTTAGAAATAGCGGAATACGAACTCAAGCTAGGCGTGTTACCAATAACCATTAGAAGAAGACTGCCTGACGGCCGCTACCAAGATATCCCGTTAAGATGGCTTTTAAGAGCTTCTTAACCTTTTTTGCCTCTTTCATTTATTTTCCTTAAGACTAAGTAAGCTGCTATTGCAGCTGCAACTCCATTATCGATGTTTACCACAGTTAAACCTAAGCTACATGATTGAAGCATGTTCATTAATGCAGCTTCCCCCCTCGCTCCAAAACCATAGCCTACAGAGGTTGGCACACCGATAACCGGTATATCTAAGATGCTCGCCAAAACTGATGGAAGAGCCCCCTCCATACCAGCCACTGCTATGACAACATCGACATCCTCTTCGATAAGCCTACGAGCTGCCATAATAACTCTTTGTAAACCCGCTATGCCCACATCAGCTATCAGCAAGGTTTGGCATCCAAGCTCCTCTAAGATAATCTTAGCTTCCTCAGCTACCTGCAAATCAGCTGTGCCCGCTGTTACTATCCCCACTCTTCCGATGAGCTTAACATTTTCAAATCCTCTTTTTTTGGCGATGAAAACCCTAGCTTTAGGTTCATACTTCACTTCATAGTCTCCCAAATCTTTGAGCTTTAATAATAAGGTATCTGCGACGCCTTGAGCGACTCTAGATACGATAACTCTTCCAACTTCATCTAAAAAGGTTCGAACAATCTCATAAAGCTGATCAGCACTTTTTCCTTCACCAAAGACAATCTCAGGTACCCCTCTTCTAACTTCCCTAGACACATCTAGTAAGGCTATTTCAATGTCCTTAACGGCTAAAAGCCGTAGTTCTTTTTCGGCTACATTTACTTCAAGCTCTCCTTTCTTCACCTTTTCTAAAATATCTCGTATCCTTAAACTCATGAACTGTCACAAGACCTCCTTAAACTTAAGATTTAAGGCCCAGCTAAATGCCTTAAGCGATTCAACGAAATTACCATATGCCAAAACCTGATGGTTTGCCTCAATTTCCTTAAGATATCGTGATACTGGCACATTGAGCTTAACCTTAACTTGCGTCCTACATAAGTCAGGTCTACCGAGGCTAGACGCCACAATTCTACCAGTGGTTACAGCGATAAAACCTCCATCTAGGCTGGTGGAAGCTAACGTAACCTTTCCCTGTTTCAACTCAACATCTACGCTAACACTTTGATCTGTTTCAAAGTGCGTTTTAAGCGAAACAGACCCTCCTTCAGCTAACTTAAACATTGCTGTACAATGCGCGAGAGTTAACGTGTTTTCGTATTCATCGTATGAAGTTATATTCCCCATCCAGGCAGAGCCTGACAGCATGTAAAGCGCCAAGAATATTAATCCGGCGTTTAAATCTGCCTCACAAATAGCCGGTATGCCCTCGTCGTTTAAAAGCGCAAAAGCGATGCAGGGGGTTATACCCTTTAACTTAATGATTTCAAAACAATTTACTGCTATAGCTTTAAGCCCTTTATCCTCTACGATCCTCTTAAGCGCAAAATAAAGCTTTAAAGCGTCAGCTAAAGCGTCTTCTTTAACAAACACCTTATACGCCTTAAGCTTACGTAAATACGTTTCAAAACCCACCGATTTTTCATTAAGTATCTTAAGCAGCTCTTCAGGCCTCACGTTCACAAGCTTAAGCCTATCAGTATACCATCTCTCAAAGCTACTAACCAAGCCGACTTTAGCGTTTTTCAAAGCTTTGAAAATCCTACCACCTAGTGATAACTGCTTAAGTTTCTCTAAAACTGTCAAGCTCGACAAGTCAGTCAAGTAAAGCTCAGCATCCAATCCCCTAAGCTTAAGCCTAGCTTTAGCCTCCATAGCAGATGGAAAGGAGTTGTCTCCTCTATGAGCCAGCAAAACCTTTGGATGGGGTAGTTGAAGGTAAAGCCTATATCCAAGCCTCGATGTCCCTCCTGTTAGGAACATTATGACGTATAAATCTGCTTCAACACTTTCAAGTTTTTCAAAATCTTTGAATGAGCTTAAAACTTCATAAACTTCTACTTTAGCGTCCATCTTCTCAAAGTACGCTTTCACTTCATCAATTCTAGCCTTTAACCTCTCAAGCGGGTGAAGTTTAGAAGCTAGCGGAATTACTAGTATTGACGTTTTCAATTTAAAGACCACCTTCAAAGCCAAATGGTTTGCAGTTTCTCTCATAGAGCGCAATATAAATAAGACTTTATGAGCCTTTGAAAGGATAAGCTCGGAGGCTATAATAGGTTGCAGCAAACACCAAAGCCTATTAAGGTCAAGGACATTAAAGACTTAGGTCGTTTTGTAGCATCGGTGTTATCGTTCGGGCAACCAGCTTACTTGATACACTTCGAACATAACGGTAAGCACATCTATGGCTTCTTAGCAGTATATCACGACTATTATAACCTATATGGGCTTCCACTATTTTACTACTATGAAAGCGACAAGCAGCTAAATGGAAACTACTTAGCAGTAAAAATGAGCGATCACGAGGAAGTTATGATAACTGACGGTGTAAAACCTGGGTGGTTAGCTGCTCCAATAATAAACCTACATAGCAAACCTGACTTCTTAATGATATAAGTTGAGGTAGGGGGTACATCATTAAGAGGCTGCTGGAACATATATTGCTAATCTCTGACTATACGCATGTAGCTTTAGGACGCCTTCGCTAACTAAGCTTCTCAAAACTTCTTTGGCGGCGCTATATCTTAAGTTGTAGCGTGAAGCTATTAAGTATGGTGTCACATAAGCTTGTTTAACGACCTCCTTTCTAATCTGTTCATAGAGCTTTTCATCTACTAAAGCTGATGGAGGGGTTCTCTGACCTTCGGTTTTTCTTTCAATCTTCTGCTTTTCCTCAAGTTCCTTTAACAACTTATCCATCTTGCTTATCGGCTTCTTCTTAGTACCTCCCATAGCAATACCCCGAAGCTACTTCTAAACTCTTGTAAGATAAGCGTTTCTACCGTGGTAAACGTTATTTCTTAGAGCTGTATAGGTAGTTGTTGGGCGATGAAGAAGGCTGGTATTTCAGAGGGAGCTACCAATGAAGTATGACATCAGATCAGAGCCCATTTAATAAGCTGCTACCATAACCTTCGTCTGCTCATAATAGTCTTTAATCGACTTAACTTCAAGTATTCCTCCTTGTTTAAGCCATTTAATCGCGTCAACTAAAACTCTAAGGGTCTCCTCTCTCAATATCAGCGGTACATTAAAGTCAGCTGCAGCTCTCTTAATCCTGTACGCTTCCCTAACACCTTCTTCAGATAACACTACAACTAAGTCCACTTTCTGCCCTTTTACAAGCTCTATAGCCTCACTTAAGCTCACTTCATTAACGTTAACATGGTTTAGCTTCTTTCCATTACTAGGCGCAGAATATACGGGCATCATCATTGCAAGCTCAGAAATGCATGCCTCTAAATCTTCGTTAACATTTTGAGCATAGATTAAAGCAGCTTTTTCGGGTATTTTATTAGGCTGAGCTGCTAGCCAGGCTTTTAAAAATGCCTCATAGAGTTCCCTTCCAAGAGCTGCAACCTCTCCCGTCGACCTCATGTTAGCATCTAAAATAGGCTCCGCGCCCGTAAGCTGCATCCACGAAAACTGCGGAACCTTAACAGCTATGCCGACAGGTTCAAGTATTTTTACGCTTTCCTCCATGCGCAAGCCTTCTAACATGGCTTCAACAGCACGGTCTATTAAGTTTACACCGGTAGCTTTACTAACATAAGGCATTGAGCGCGAAGCTCTTAAATTAGCTTCAATTACGTAAACCTCGCCTAAAGGATCTACCATATACTGAATGTTAACTGGTCCCTTAACGTGCAACATTCTACACAGCTTGACTGTTACGTCTACAAGTTTCTGGATGATCTGTTTGTTGAGTCTCCTAGGGGGTATAACCATGGTGGCGTCTCCCGAGTGTACACCTGCTGCTTCGACGTGTTCGATGATAGCCCCAATTAACACTTTCTCTCCATCAGAGACGGCGTCTACCTCAACTTCTATGGCATTTTCAATAAACTTAGACACCACGACGGGGTATTCTGGGGTTACTACAGCTGCTAACGTTAAGTGCTTTACCAACTCTTCCTCATTCTTACAAATCTTCATAGCACTACCGCCTATTACATAAGATGGTCTCACAATAACTGGATATCCATGTTTCTTTGCAAAGTCTACAACCGCATCTACGCTTGTAGCGCTCATCCACACAGGCTGTTTAATTCCTAGCTTGTCCGTAAGCGCGCTAAACTTGTTCCTATCCTCAGCTTGATCAACATACTTGCCCAAAGTCCCTAAAATTCTTACACCATTCTTTTCAAGCTTAAACGCTATGTTATTTGGTGTTTGTCCTCCAAACGACGTGAAGACGCCCATTAATCTTTCCTTCTCATAAATGTCCAATACGCGCTCAACGGTTATTTCTTCAAAATACAGCTTATCCGCCACATCCCAATCTGTTGAAACGGTTTCCGGGTTGCAGTTTATTACTATGGCTTCAAAACCCCGCTTCTTTAACGCCTTAATAGCACTAACGGTAGCCCAATCAAACTCTACTGAAACGCCTATTCGAAAACCACTTGAGCCTAGTACTGCTATCTTGCGTTTCCCTTCTTCAAGTTCGATGTCGTCCGTAGTTCCGCCGTAAGTAACATATAGGTAGTTCACCTTAGCTGGCCATTCAGCGGCCAAGGTGTCAATTTTCTTAACAACTGGTATTATGCCGTACTTCTTACGAAATTCTCTAACCCTTTCTTCGCTCCACCCGAGCAAGATCGCTATCTGCTTATCTGAAAATCCGAGACGCTTAGCTTCAGCTATTGTCTCAATAGTTTCTTTAGTGTTCTTAACGTCAAGCCTCTTAAGCCTCTCCTCCATATCAATGATGTTCTTAATCTTCCTAATGTACCATGGGTCAATACCTGTCAACTCAAAAATTGTTTCTTCAGAAACTCCGAGCTTAATGGCGTAAACGATGTTGAAAAGCCTCCTATCATCAGCATTCTTAAGCCTCTCAATAACATCTTCAACTCTTCTCGGTGGCTTATCAAAATTGCATACAAGCCCGTTTTTACCTATATCCAACATCCTAATAGCTTTTTGAATAGCTTCTTCAAAGCACCTCCCTATCGCCATAACTTCTCCGATACTCTTCATCTGAGTGCCAATTCTCCTATCCGCCCGGTTGAACTTATCAAAATCCCACCTAGGTACCTTAACCACAATATAGTCAAGCGAAGGTTCAAAAGCGGCTGTCGTTATACCAGTGACCCTATTTATCAACTCTGGCAGGCTATACCCTATCGCCAGCTTAGCTGCTATATACGCTAACGGATATCCTGTAGCTTTACTGGCTAAAGCCGAGGATCTGGACATTCTAGGGTTAGTTTCAATAGCATAGAAGGTTTCAGATTTGTAGTCTAAAGCAAACTGAACATTGCACTCCCCGACTATTCCTATAGCTTCAGCTACCCTTATCGAATAATCCCTAATTAAGTGGTATTCCCTATTTGTGAGCGTCTGAGCTGGCGCTACAACTATTGAGTCTCCAGTGTGTATGCCCATTGGATCCATGTTCTCCAAAAAAGCAACTACCACGCTGTTACCATAGTAATCCCTAACAACTTCTGTTTCGACTTCTTTCCAACGCTCAAGATACTTCTCTATTAAGACTTGATGTATTAAGCTTTGAGCAAGCCCTTTCCTGACCTTCTCTCTTAAGCTCTCATCGTTGTATGCCACACCAGAGCCTCTGCCACCAAGGTTATAGGCAACCCTCATCATCACCGGATACCCTATCTCATTGGCGATGCGCAATGCTTCTTCAACGGAGCTCGCTGCCTTCGATGGAGGGACAGGTATCCCTGCTTTTATCATCGTCTCTCTAAACCTTTCCCTATTAGATGCTCTCTCAATGGCTTCAACCGATGTGCCCAGCACCTTAACTCCATATTTCTTTAAAATGCCATTCTTGTGCAATAGAAATCCGCAGTTTAACGCTGCTTGTCCGCCAAAGCCAAACATTATGCCGTCTGGTCTTTCAATCTCAATGATTTTTTCAACAACATCAGCTGTTATAGGCAAGAGGTAAACCTTATCAGCGAAATTCGGATCTGTTTGAACTGTTGCCACATTCGGGTTAACAAGCACCACATCTATATCCTCCTCTTTCAATGCCTTAATTGCCTGCGATCCACTATAGTCAAATTCGGCTGCTTCACCGACTTTAATAGCTCCTGACCCAAGAATCACTACTTTTCTAACATCGCCTACCTTACCCACTTTTCAAAACCTCCTTTACGAAGAGGTCAAAGACCCAGAGCGTGTCATAAGGTCCCGGCGATGCCTCAGGATGAAATTGTGTTGCAAAGACTGGCTTGTTTAAATGTGCTATGCCTTCAACAGTTTTATCATCCGCATTAATAAACCACACCCTAAAACCTAGGTCTTTAAGACCCTCGGGTTTTACCGCATAGCCATGATTTTGGCTCGTCACGTAACTTCTACCAGTAGTTAAGTCTATGCAAGGCTTGTTTTGGCCACGATGACCATACTTCATCTTGTAAGTATCACCGCCAGCAGCTAACGCCAAAATCTGATTTCCAAGGCATATACCGAAAACTGGCATGTTAAGCTTCATTAACTCGCGCACAGTCTCAATTGTCTTATCAAGCTTCTTGGGATCCCCTGGTCCATTGCTTACTAAAACTCCTTGAGGCTTAAGCTCCAATACCTGGCTCACATCAGTATCGTAAGGAACTCTAATGACTTCTAACCCTCTTTTTAAAAGCTCCCTGATAATTCCCAATTTAACACCACAATCCATTAAAACAATGCGCGCTACGGTTTTCTTAGGTCTATGGACGATAGGCTCCTTTACTGTAACATATTTTACGAGATCCTCCTCTCCATAGCGGGTTGCCTTAGCAAGTTTCTGATAAAGCTTCTCTTCGTCGATATCTTCACCTTCATGATAAACCTTTAATAACCCCATCATAACGCCACGTTCTCTAAGCTTATAAGTTAAAGCCCTCGTATCAATGCCATAAATCCCCGGGACATTCTCCTCTAATAACCATTCATGTAAGCTCTTAACAGAAGACCAGTGACTAGGATGTTGACAAACTTCGTGAACTACAACACCCCAAACTTTTACACCATGCGATTCGAAGTGTAAAGGCAGCTTAAACTCATCAACCATATCATAGGGGGGAACGCCGTAATTACCTATTAACGGATAGGTAAACGTCAAAATCTGCCCATAGTATGATGGATCAGTTAAAGCTTCTGGATACCCCACCATGCCAGTAGTGAACACTACTTCCCCAACAACTTCTCTTACCGCGCCAAAGCCTTTACCATACCATACACTACCATCCTCTAATACCAACACAGCCTTAATCGACATCCCCTTAGCTAAGCCCCAAAGCAAAGCCCTACACTAACTCAAATATAAAAACATTTTGCATTTCTCCAATAAGGCATCTTAAAAATCCTCAATATTACACACATTATTTTTTCAAAAGCTTTAAACAAATACCATAGCTAAATGCAAAACTCTTTAGAGACAATTATACGCCTTACATATGCGCAAGATACTCGAATGAACGCCTATTTTATCCTTTGAGAAGCTTCTTGGCATTAAAGTAAGTTATTAACTCTACATCATGAGGGTTTAAACTTGCTTTAATGAGGTAATATGCTGTTTTTGGAACTGCTAGATGATCAGATGGAACTCTACCTACGTCGCTGTCTACTACCATTCGATCTACGCCAAAGCTTTCTACAGCTTTTTTCACATGTTCAAAGCTTAACTTTCCAGGCTGAACAGTTAAACCACAGTACGCACCAAGCTCCCTCACTTGGCTAATGAGCTCTAAAGTCAAGTGATCTACTAAGACTTTGCTACAATTAACGTGCTCGTCTACTAAGATATGCAAGATCTTCTTAACGGCCAAATCTTTGTTTTTCCTTGGTGTATGCATTATCACTGGCAAATCGTGCTCCTTGGCAATACGTAGCTGTTTTCTTAAAACCTCTTCTTCTTCATTAGTTAAGTCCTCAAGACCGATCTCGCCTAAGGCATATACCACATCCTTTTTAATAAGTGAGGTTAGCTCCTTTAGGACATCTTCAATACCAGAAGCAGGGATTGACTTGGGGTGTATGCCCAAGGCTGGATATGCTTTAATACCTGCGTTTTCTACGCGCTCCTTTTCAGAATTTAAAACCCACTTAAATGTATCAAGCAGTGTTGAAGCAGCTGATGGTTTTTCAGGAAAGAATGAGCATATGACAATTCCTTCTATGCCAGCTAACGCCATCTCCTCAAGATCTTCAAAGCTTCTGAAAAACGTATGGGTGTGTACATCAATAAATTTACGGGTTGACATCGTTCCATATACTCTAACGCTTAAACTTAAATGCTTATCAGCAATGGTTAGGTCTCTATTAAAGGGAGAAAAGGAGGGTTTGGTGTTGAGAGACTTAGATGAAAGGTTTAGAGGTTTGGCAAGTCAACCGGGGTTTTGGAGTTTAAGCGATGTAATAAATATACTGCTTGCTATGTCAAGAAAACTCGATAACATATTAGCAAAGCTAGATCAAATAGATGCTAAGCTCAATGAACTGGCAAAGGCTAGGCAATAAACTTTGAGAGCTCGGCTTCTAAACCAGCTTTACCTACTGCGCCAACAATTCTCCTAACCTCTTTGCCGTTCACGAATATTATGAAGGTTGGTATACCGTATATTCCAAAGCGCATAGCTAAACCAGGGTTTTCATCCACATTCACCTTAGCGAATAACGCTTTACCTGCATATTTCTTAGCTAAGCTCTCAACAATAGGGGCCATAACTAAACATGGCATGCACCATTCAGCCCAAAAATCAACTAGCACTGGCTTATCTGCCTTACCTATAAAGGCATCAAAGTCCTTCTCGTTTAACTCCTTAACAGTACTCTCCACACGCTGCTCTGTCGGTTCCTTACCTTTACTTAAAAGTTCACGAAGTTTTTTCATTTTAATTCGCTCCAACTCCTTGTCCTCAGACAAGTTTACGTAATCCTCCGCTAGCCGATAGAGAGTCCATGTTTTCTCGCCATATAAAAGCGTTTTCACAAGATACTATGAGCCCATTAACAGCAAAGTCAAATAACTTTTTCTTCTAAAATAGCCCTTTTCATATTGAGCTGGTCAAGCTTGTTACTAAGCCATGGCTTTACGCTTAGAAAGTCAAAGTGTAGAGTCTGTGGAAAAGAGGACAGCTTAATCTCTCACCCTCTAGACATTTGCTTAGACTGCATAAGAGATAACCCCAAAGCCTCAATACCTCTAGCTCTTGAAACACACGCTAAGGTAAGATCCAAGTATGGCCTTCCACCAACACCGCCAAAGACACCTAAAGGAATAAAGTGCATGTTATGCTCAAATGAATGTCAGTTGGGAGAATTCGAAGTTGGATACTGTGGCCTTAAGAAGAACGTAGATGGCAAACTTATTTCACTTTCAACACCCACATCAGCAGCTATGTACGCTTACAAAGACCCGCAAATAACAAACTGTTGTGCTGCATGGTTCTGCCCAGCTACGGGAGCTGGCTACCCTAAATACTCTTATACGCCTGGACCTGAATACGGGTATTACAACTACGCTGTCTTCTTCTATGGATGCAACTTTTCATGCTTATTCTGCCAAAACTTTTCACATAAAAACGTTGAAAGAGCTCCTATATACAGTGTTAGCCACGCGTTATATGAAGTCTTAAAAGACCCTTCCATATCATGTGTCTGCTTCTTTGGAGGGTCTCCAGAGCCCAGCCTTCCCTTCGCCTTAAACTTATCAAGGCAGTTGATTGAGAAATCCAATAGAATCTTGAGGATATGTTTTGAATGGAATGGCTGTGGCAATCCAAAACTTGTTGAACAAGCTGCTTACTACGCTTTAGTAAGCGGTGGCAACATAAAGTTCGATTTAAAGGCATTTTCAGAAGCCTTAAGCATAGCGTTATCAGGAGTTTCAAATAAAAGAGCTTATGAAAACTTTGAGCTAATCTACAAGAAGTTCTACAAGGAGAGACCTGAAGTCCCAGTTTTAAACGCTACGACATTGTTAGTACCAGGCTATGTCGATGAACAAGAAGTCGAAGCCATTGCTCAGTTCATAGCAAAGTTAGATGATCAGATACCCTATAGCCTATTGGTGTTTTACCCAACTTTCTACATGTCGTCGCTACCGATAACGCCATTGAAACAAGCTATTAGATGTTACTTAGTGGCAAAGCGGCACTTAAGGCGTGTTAACGTTGGGAACCTACATCTACTTGGACTGCATACGATGAAGCAGTTTGAAGAAAAATGTAAGTTAGAGGCTTAAGTAGGCGTGGTCTCCTTAAGCTCAACAGCCATTAAATAAGCATCTTCTCCATCTGCGTAATACCTATTAATGACCTTTACAGGTTTAAAGCCAAGCTTTTTATACAAGCTTATAGCCGGATGATTGCTTACCCTAACTTCCAAGTACACTTCTGACGCTCCGCTTTCCGCCATATTTTTCATTGCTTCCTTCATAAGCGCATAACCAATGCCTCTTCTACGATACTCGTCTAGCACAGCTAGGGATATCACATGCCCCTTTCGAGCAAACATTTTCTTAAAGTTGGATAATCCAAACTCCATCCTACACATGACGTAGCCCGCTATCTTACCGTCAACTTCAGCCACAAGGAATATCTTTGGGTTTTCATAGTGATGCTCTAGGAAAAACGACGGAGCGTAGTTTTCAGGTAAGCACTTCCTGTTAATGCTGACCACGTCGTTTAAGTCTGTAGGCTTAAACTCCCTTATGATAAACTCCGCCTTTTGCAAAACCCTCCACTTCCCTCAAAGTTCTCTATTGAAATCAGCAAACTTTTAAGATTTCTACGTAATCCTGTTAATCAAAAAAGCTGGTGAAGAAAACTGGCTAGCGTTTTCGTAGAGCCCGGAGGAATAGATACAGCGCTTTTCATAGAGCTTGAGAAAGAAGTTAAGAAGTTCTTTCCAGTTGTAGAAAGCTACATGGACTTCGGCGTACCCACCTTCATATTGGCTGAAGGATGTGAAACGAAAAACAGCTTTCTCAACCTTTACTTCTCAATTAAGGATAAAGACGTGCTACCATTCCTAAGAAGGGATAAGGGCAAGCTCATAATAAGAATCTTTAGAAGACCTTTAAGAAAGCGTCGAAAACCCATATGGAACTTAGTTCTCTTTTTGATAACAGTCGTCACAGTAATGTACTCAGGGATAGCCATAACGTCAGGTCCACTATATAGCAAGATTTTTGGAGAAGCTGCTGTTTTCACTGGCGCAGTACTCTACGCTGTAATGTTAATGCTGATACTTGGATTGCACGAATTGGGACATAAGCTACTTTCAAGTGTTCACAGAGTTGAGGCAAGCCTACCATACTTCATACCTGGACCCCCCTTTCCCTACGGCTTTGGCACCTTTGGAGCAATAATATTTCAAGAGAGCCCCATAGTAAATAGAGATCAACTTTTCGATATAGGGTTTAGTGGACCAATAGTAAGCTTCTTTCTTTCAATAATAGCTGCGTTAATAGGCTTAAGCCTATCGAGGATGATCCCGCAAGAAATGGCTACAGGTTTAACACCGTTGATTCCTCCCTTGATGGTGATGTTGCTTGTCAGATCCCTCGTCCCTCTGGATGGCTACGTCTTAGTCATGCACCCAGTTCTATTAGCATCCTGGATAGGCTTCTTAGTTACATTCTTAAACACTCTTCCAGCAGCTCAGCTAGATGGAGGGCATATGGCTAGAGCCGTTGTAGGCAATACTGGCCATAGGCTATTATCAATGGTTTCGATAGTTGTGTTGGTATTGTTAGGCTATTGGCCTATGGCACTGTTAGTAATCTTGTTGATGTCAAGAGTAGCGCACCCGGGTCCATTAGACGACGTATCACCTTTAGAAAAATCTCGTAAAGCACTATTCGTAGCAGCTCTCTTCATATGCGGGCTAAGCGCTGTTCCCTTAATTCCAATAATGTAACATAGTCGGTTGACAACAGCTATTTAGGAGAAATCCGCTAAAGTTTTGGTGAAGAGGGGTTTAGCTTGTCGTGGTTTAAAGACATTATGAGTAAAGAGTTAGGGAAAGGTCAGGTAGCCTTAACGTGGTTTAACGACTACTCTGGTGTCGTGGTCAAAACGTCTAATGGCACGATCATAGTCTTCGATCCTTATGAAGTTAAGCCCGATGTTTTCACGAAAGTAGACATCTTGATAATAACTCATGAACACTTTGACCACTACGACCCTAAAATAGTCAAAGAGTTATCGATAAAGTACAAGCCATACCTATGCTGTTCAGTGCCAGTTTATAGCGAGACGAGACAATATGTTGCGAGTGAAAAACTTCTTGAGCTTAGGCCAGGAACTTCGTATGATGTCTTGGATGTCAAGATATTAGCTTTTAAGAGCAAGCATCCAGCACATCTTCCAGTAACGGTGTTATTGAAATGTGATGGGGTTTCAATATATCATGCCAGCGACAGCCAACCAACGCCTGAAATGAGCGAGGTAGGCCAACATAACCCCGATATAGCACTATGCACCGTCGGCATAGCTCCAGGAGCTTCTCCAAAAGCTGGCGTTGAAATAGCCAAGCTCGTTAAGCCGAAAATAGCCATACCTTATCATACAGATGACGAGAGAGATCTATATGAATTTTCAGAAATAGCCAGTAAAGAATTACCTGATATGAAGGTCGTAGTCATTAAGAAAGGCTCGGTATACGTGTATCCCTAAGCCTCGTACAATACCCCCAATTCCTTCAACTTATTGTAGATCTTGTTCACAGCCTCATAAACCTGTTCTTCCCTCTTAGCGCCTGTGCAAACCATTTTACCGGAGCTAAAGATTAGTAAGACAACCTTAGGGTCGCTCATTCTATAAATTAAGCCTGGAAACTGTTCAGGTTCGTACATAACGTTTTCAAGCAGCATCGCTGCCTTTTCCAGGTTAACTTCAGCGTTTAAGTTAGCTGAAGCAACTATATTTTGAATCTCGATTTCAGGAGTTCCTATGATTACAATGCCCCTTTCTTTCAATGACTTAATAATCTTCTTAACAGCGCTATGAACATCTTTTTCAGATTTTGCACCTGTACAAACCATCTTGCCCGAGCTAAAGATCAAGGTAGCCGTTCTCGGCTTTGAAACCCTATATACTAGACCTGGAAACTGTTCGGGGTTATACTCAACGCCAGGCACGTTGTTTGCTATGACATCCAAGTCTATTGACTGGTTAAGCGTGACTGAAGCGACGACGTTTTCTATTTTTACAGAAGGCTTGCTTCCCCTACTCAATACGCTACTAAAAATAGCCATGGCATTGCGCACCTCGAGAGGTGTTACTATATAAAGTTAACTCCTACTGCTTAAAGTTTTGCTTTTTCAGAATCGTAAAGCGTTATTTGAAAAACTAGTGTTTTTCTTTTGCTTCATTAAAAACTAGTGAAGCTGCCAAAATCACTATTATCGCAGCTATTACTATAGTGCCTATGGGGGTTTTAGCCCATAAATAGAAGTAGCCAATGTAAGGTATCGTGAAGAGCACCTTACCTAAAATATCTTCTCCTCGAAGCCATGTGTTAACATCTAGTGGGTTTTGATCTGGAATGGAATTGGCATCTCCTTTTGTCAAAAAGTAGTATTCCCCATTAACTACAGTTTTTGCTATAACTCTATGGACAATGGGTGAGGGCACGTAGTAGCTAAATACGAAGAGTATGGTGTACCTCCTTGCGTATGGAAGCTTATAAACAACTATATCTCCTACCTTCACATCTTTTGGCGCTATTCCTTGAATTATTAATAAAGAGCCTTTAGCTATCGTAGGCTCCATGCTGCCAGTCGGCACAGCAGCTAGCGGAACATCCGTATTCAGGGCAGCTTTAACACATGCTCCAAGTCCAATACCAATAGCTAACAAAATAAGTAGGAATGTTGTAAGGGTTATTATCTTACGCATTTCAGCGTCTTAGCCTACTGGTCCTAAGCCAAACTTTTTAGCTAATTCATCTGCGTAGCGCTGTATTTCAGCTATCTCCTTTTGAGTTAAGTGCTTAAATCTGCCCTGAAGCTTAAGGTACTCTTCAACAGGTTTTCTCTTAGGAACGGGTACTGTCAGCTTGTACTCTCCGTTAACAACTTCATATAGCGGCCATAGACCTGTCTGTACAGCGAGCTTTCCGACTTCAACTGCAAGCTTCTCTGGAAAACGCCAGCCAGGTGGACATGGACAAAGCACGTGTATGAAAGCTGGTCCCTCAACTTCCATAGCTTTAACGACTTTATTTACTAAGTCAAGTGGGTAAGAGGGTATAGCAGTGGCTGCATATGGTATGCCGTGGGCAACTGCTACGGCTACTAAGTCCTTTTTTCTAGTGGGTTTTCCGATAGACTTCTTTCCTGCAGGCGTCGTTGTAGTCGAAGCTCCATATGGGGTAACAGAGCTTCTTTGAATGCCTGTATTCATGTAAGCTTCATTATCATAGCATATGTAGACAACATCGTGCCAACGCTCTAATAAACCACTCAACGCCTGAAAGCCTATGTCAGCGGTACCGCCATCTCCTCCAATAGCTATCACGTGGGGTTTTTCATCAGTTTTGCCTTTACGGTTCAATGCCTTTAAGGCAGCTTCGACACCAGATGCCACAGAGCCAGCGTTTTCAAAAGCTATGTGGACCCAAGGCACTCTCCAAGCAGTATCTGGATATGTTGTAGTTGCTACTTCTAAGCAGCCTGTAGGTGTTACCACGATGGTGTTGCCCTTCGTAGCCTTAAGTATTAATCGCACAGCTAAAGCTGACATGCAACCTGGGCACATCCTATGGCCTGAAGCGAGATATTCCTCCCTAGGTAACTCCTTTAAATTCTTAAATAGCTGAGCCACAGCTACCACCTCAACCCAACGTAATCACAAATTTTATCAACTATGCCAGTCTTAGCAGCTTCTAAAGTCTTATTAAGCATGTACTCAAAGTCTTCAATACGTATGTCCCTGCCGCCTAAGCCAGCTATAAAGTCCCTTAGCAAGGGCTTTTCCCTGTCATTTGAGAACAGCGTAGCGATATCGGCAAAGACGGGTCCTCCAATAGCGCCTGGGCACGTAGCTCTGTCTACGACGCCAACGGCTTTAACGCCTTTAAGCACGTCTCTTAACTCCTTAACCGGAAATGGTCTGTACATCCAAATCCTAACAAGACCGACTTTTTCACCACGCTTTCTCATCCTCTTAACAGCTGCTAAAGCGGTCCCCGCCGTAGAACCCATCGATATTAATAATGCTTCGGCGTCTTCAACATAATAAAGGTCAAGAGGCTTATACCTTCTACCAAACACTTCTCCAAACTCCTCACCGACTTTCTTAATGACATCGGCTGACCTTTCGAGAGCATCGATGGCTTGATACTTCATTTCATAGTAGTAGTCAGGGTTACCCATTACGCCTACCGTGTAGCAAGTTTTAAGCGAAAGCCTGTTTTGAAGAGGCCTTGAAGGCACGAAATCCTTAACAAGCTTTTCATCAGGCAATTCCACAGCTTCTACCGTATGCCCAAGTATGTAACCATCCAGATTGACCATGACTGGCAACAGCACGCTATTGTCTTCAGCTATCCTATAAGCTTGTAAAATGGTATCGAAGACTTCTTGGGCGTTTAAAGCCCAAAGCTGTATCCACCCCGTATCTCTTTCAGCCATAGCATCACTGTGATCATTCCAAATATTGATAGGTCCTGATAACGCTCGGTTTACAACAGCCATAACAACAGGTGCCCTGGCTGTGGCTGTTATGAAGAGTATTTCATGCATCAAGGCTAGCCCCTGAGAAGAAGTAGCCGTGAAGACTCTAGCGCCGGTAAGCGAAGCTCCTACTACCGCACTTATCGCGGAGTGCTCTGATTCAACGTGAACATATTCGGCATCTAACTCACCGTTAGCAACCATAGTCGCCAGTTCTTCAACAATGTTGGTCTGAGGTGTTATAGGGTAAGCAGCTATAACATCGACATCAGCCATTTTGACGGCATGAGCTGCTGCTTCGTACCCAGCTAATGGCAATCTCTTAACCTGAACTTGAGCTTGTGCCATTTAGGCCACCTCCTCAACCATCTTTATAGCCTTAATTGGACACACGCTCTCACAAATACCACAACCTTTACAGAACTTGTAGTTAATTTCGAAGACCTCCCCTCCATCAACTTTCTTAATTTCAACAGCGGCATCTGGGCAATAGACCCAACACAATGAACACTTAGTGCACTTCGACTGATCTATCACCGGCCTAAATGTCCTCCAAGAAGCGACATCATAGTTAACAGAGCTTCCAGGGTTAACGTTCATAATGCCTATGGGCAGTTCACGCCAGCCAGGTAGTTTCTTAGAGCTTGACAACAACCTCACCTCTTAACCTCAACTACGTTAGTCTCTTGATAAGCTCTCTTAACCGCCCTAATATTCTTCTCAGCTATCTCACCACGAAATCTTTCCTTAACGACACCTTCAATAGATTCAAGTTTCACAAGCCCTGTAGCTCTCACAATAGCTCCAAGGATAGCAGTATTCGTTATAGGCACTTTAAGCTCCTCAACTGCAATCTTAGTAGCGTCAACGACAGCTACTTTTCCAGCATTCTTGAAGTAGTTTACAAACTCTGATATTGGACGCTTGCTATTGACAACAGCAGTACCACCATCCTTTAATCCTTCAGCGACATTTATTGAAAATGGCAGATATGGATCTAAGACGACTACTATATCTGGTTCGTAAATCTCAGATCTTATTAAGAT
>Ga0180301_10000698_pt1 | contig 26094 bp, 61 predicted proteins | sample GuaBasSediGuay16_FD_121797 | JGI IMG/M metagenome (GOLD analysis project Ga0180301, IMG submission 121797) | Subseafloor sediment microbial communities from Guaymas Basin, Gulf of California, Mexico - Guay16, Core 4569-2, 12-15 cm | ecosystem: Environmental > Aquatic > Marine > Hydrothermal... | reverse complement strand
CTATAGCCTCACAGAATTGTTGACCAGAAGCTATTATATCATCAACTATTATTATGTTACATACTGATATATCAAACGATGTATCTAATTCTAGATCGTATATAGTTTTACCATACAGTTTATCGTTTACTATCCGAAGATCTACTGGTATGTTTCTTTTCATCAAATCATTGGCGTACGCAAAGATAGATAAAGTTTCATATCCACCACGTGGAGATGTTAAGTACATATTAAGAGGAGAATCAAGGCTTAATTTTAGCTCACTACGTAGACGCTTGCCAATTGCTCTACAGGCTCTATATACTTCAATACGATCAAGGCACTTAACATGTTTTAGATACTGGATTAGGTATTCCCGCTCTTCTATTTTGTCAATTACACGATGCTCAAGACCACGTTCAGATACATAAAGCTCGATATCTTCGTGTGTTTCTATATAAGCATCGATAAACTCATCTATGTCTTCGCATGTTATGCCATATAGGTTTGGATATTCTTTGCAAAGGGGTACCCAGTACCCCTTTGCTTGCTCTGCTATCCAAAGTGCATTTTCAATATCAATAGTACCTGGCTTGGTTGTCATTGACTTGATGTCCATATCACTGCCCCCTGATTGTATTGATAAATTCGTGGTATTGTTCGATTAGGTACTTTGATTTGTCGATAACGCTACGTATTTCTTCTGGAGTGACCTCGTCGTCACTGATTGTTTCGTTTAGCTCGTTGAGAAGATCAGAAATTCCAAGTATTACATCACTGAATTCTTTTAGTATCGTCTTTGCTTTTCTGTAATACACCGTTGCACCGCCATAGCCAATCAAGAAAGTTAATGCAGTTGCTACCATAGTTATTATATCTACTGGAATATTATCACCTCCTTTATCCGTAAATTATTAGATCAGTACGATAAATAGCCCATTCCATATCTGTTTCTTTTGATGCCTCTTTGAATATATTTCCTTGTGGTTCGAATATGTATAAAGTATTATCTAATGGTATTGCATTATACGCATGATATCCAAGTTCATCGGTGTCTTTTCGTATTGTAGCCCCTAAAGCAATACCACAAGCATTAACACCAAATACCACGTTCATAACTGATGAGAATAACTTAGCGAAGTCCTCACAGTCAAACGTTTCTGCCAGATATTTAAGCCTATCGGTAAAGTCATTTGTAACTACTTTTTTCCAGTCGTCAAGACTAAATGTATAAAATTTACTATCCCACAACCATGATTTTATGTTTATATCTTCTGTTAGTGACTTTAGCTGATCACCAGCTATTAGCACTGTATCAATTTTTTCATGTGTAGCAAGTTTTATATCGCTAACTATTGATTTTAGTATCTGATAATGGTTAGGCTTGATTAATGGTTGGATTATGTTAGTACCAATGTCAATTAGATCAAATCCCATATCTCTCCAATTTGGAAATTGGATATTCATTCTTTATCACCTTTTATGTATGATTGGATCTTTTCATCAGATAGTATATGCTGAGCTATCCGTAGTAGGACATCTCGTGTTTCTTTGTCAGTAAGTATGGTTGTTAAGTGGTTCTTGATTGGATCACGAAGGTATGCAATTGTATTGGTCAATGTTCGTTTTAGCATATAGGTTGATATATACCAGATGATTAGAGTTGCTATTATAGAACCCATAGCTACTGATATAGCGGTTGTTATTAGTTGGTCGATTGGGACAGTCATTCTTCGATCACCCGTGACGATATATATCTAACTATGAAAGTAGTTATAAAGGTCATTACTGATACAATGAATGAAATTAGTAGTAGATCTTTTGTTTCTTTAGTCATTACTTCCTCCCGTTTAGTATTGTTTCAATTCTGACTATTCGTTCTGATAGTGAGTTGATGTTATTTACAGTTTCTAATCGAAGTTGGTTCATGTTCTGTGTGGTTTTATCGAGCTTCCTTGATAGTTTTTCTATTGAACACGATAGGTTTCCCAATAGTATTCTAATGTAAATCGTAAATAGAGAGAGTATTCCGATAGTTGCTCCGATTGAATAGCCATCCATTAGATCACCTCATAGATTCTATTATTCTTTTTGTTCCTATTATTGATAAGATCGTGGATACCAATAAAACAACAGCTTCAACATTAGCCTCTTTGTACCAATTTATTCCAACCTCAACAGTTTTTGAAGGAGAAGAATAAGCCGCTAACCATGTAAGGATCAATACAATCGTCATAGCATTCGGATATAGGATCGCCCACAATTTCAGCAGGTCATCCATTATATCCCTCTGTCTATTCTATATTTCAATTTGCCATACTGTACCATCACTACCAGCAGAACTACTCACTCAGCAACTACCTCCACCTGCTTCTCTGTTTCCATCAGCAGTCTGAGATGAGGATTCTTTTCGAGATTCACTCTGATCTCACCGGATGCTTTTCCGATAAACACCCGGTCGATAAAAATCCTGACAGGATAGTCAGTATGCGGAATAACCACAAGATCTGCACCATCCTGATACACTTCAAGATCTTTTATGTCAGGCTGAATCTCTGTTTTTTCATATTTTTTTAGTTTTATTTGCTTCTTTATCTGCTTTGTTTTTAGTTCACCCGCCATTACCGATCACCTCCATACACATCAAAATATCCTGGCACATGCTCACCGCTCTCAGGATCATCATAGCCGTATAGATACTTATCAAGCTCTTCGTCAATCTCCTCTTCCGTGAGCGTTGCAGGCAGGACAATCTGATGCGGTATATCCTTCTCAAACCAGCTCACGGTCATGTAATCAATGTTCTTTTCAATCTCAACTTCTCTTCCGGATGGTAATACAGTTGCCACATTATCACCTCCTATACAGCATGAAGTGGATGCTCAACAGCTCTAACAGCCCATTCAGCATTATATATTGTACCATGATTTCCATAGCCTGACAGATCATACACAGTATTTCCAGAGTGCTCGTTCATCGGGAGCCAGAGGACAAGTCCGTCGGTTAGAGGATAGTCTGGATTTGCATAGAGGAGCTGGATTTCCTCTTCGCTTAAGGCTCGGTTGTAGATGCGGACGGAGGAGATGAGGCCGTTGAAAAGTCTTTCCGTTGGGTTAACTGCTCCAATTAAGATGCGAGTAAAATCTGTAGATTTGATTGAGCCTGTACCTGTATCACTGCCTTCATAGACTCCATCTATATAAACCCGAACGGTCTTATCTGAGTCTGTCCAGACTGCAACTATATGCTGCCAGCCAGTGGTTAGCTTGTTAGGAAGGTGAGGGAATTGAGTATCTTCAGTAGTGTTAATATATCTGAAATAAATGTCATCCACCCAACAATATAACATCCAGTTTTTGTAATCTTCATGCCCTACGAAACCATAAGCAGCATTTAAGGGGATTTCTTGTGGGTTCAACCATACTTCTATCGTAATCTCATCAGTAATATCCAAACTCTCATCATTCCCGCAATCCACATACGCATCCCTGCCGTTGAAGAATAACCCGCCAATCTTATGCGGTGGCGAAGTGAGAGGTCTTGCGATTCCCATAGTTATCACGCCTTGGCAGACATTGAAACGCTGAATGTGAAGCTTGGATCGGTTCCGGAGATTGTCCAACGAGCTCGAATGTATTTGAAGGCAAGCGGAGGATCAGTGCTTAACGTGATAGTTTTCCAGTATGTTCCAGTGGCAGTGATTCCGGTTTCTGAGTGGATAGTCTTGTATTTCCCTGAGACCTCGTCTTTTCCTTCTATTATTACATCAAGAGATGGAGATGTGCCAGATACTGCCGTTACATCTATGCATATTACTCCTGCTATGAATCTCCCGACATCAACATCGTCTCCTGTTCCGCTTGAGGTCCTGGCTGCTGAAGATAAGAGAGTTACAGCTTCGTACCAGTGATTGCGAGCATCGGTAGGAACTTGAATATCGGAGTCGGAAATTACAGTTTTCAGGTTGCCACTGGAATCATAAGTGTTTCTTCCATAACCTTGTGGTGCTTCCATATTTATATCCCCCTGTCTATTTCAAGCACTATTAATTTAAGAAGCGTTGCATTTACGCTGTACTGGAGATTATATGTCTCTTCGTCGTCTGTTATGACGTCAAAGACGTAAGCAGCGTTTGCTACAAGAGAGTTTCCAGCATTTAGGTTTTCGCTTATTGTTGTTCCGCCGTTGGTTCTCCTGAGTGTCAGGACACCTGCTGTATCGAATGTAGCGTAGATTCTCAGGTAGGAGGGGACAGTATATGGAGTTATATCAGAGCTTAGAATATCGTTATTAGCAGTTATAGACTCGTTAAACTTACTATCTCTTTTTATAGGTATAGCAACCATACTGCTTTCCATTATATCACCTCTCGTTAATTGTCACAAATACACTATCAACATAACACTCTTTAGATGCATCTTCTAATGTTTCTAATGTCATATACACTCTTATACGTGTAGTAGTAACAGTCTCAGTAACACGTAAATTGTAATTACTTAGATCATATACTTCACTACCATAAAATAACTTATCGTACTTACCAGCAACTGGATCTATAACAAGCTTCAGTGTTGTAAAATGTTTATAATCAGGTACCAACCAAGTAATACCAAACGACTCATACTCATTATTTTCGTTTAGATAATATAATTTTCTATCTGAATAATTATAATATATAAAACCACGATACTCATGATCACCCCTGTTAATAATCATTTTAATGTATAACTTAAAATTATCCAAATCGTCCGCTAACGCAACAGATACGCCAAATCCCGTCTTAGATGCAACGTAATCATATATACTATACATTAAGTGCACAAAGTCTCCGTTAGTACTACCAGTTTTCATCTTGACCGAATATGAACCGCATCCGAATCTTGCCGTTTTAGTTGTTCTATATACTTCTCCTGCTCCATAATACTTAATAACCGGAGACTCGAAATCATCAAACCAAATTAAATCGCCAGATCTTTGATATAACAAAGGAGGAGCATGCACTCTTACTGCTAATTCAGGTAGTCCAATTGTTTCTTCTTCCCCCCATACACTAACTGGAGAACCAGAATATACCTTTCCACGAATATAAGATACCATAAAGATCACCTCACATGAATTTCATAAGAAGTACCATCAGTTGTAGATAATATCTTTACCTTACTTAGATCTGCTTTCTCCCATTGTATAATATCATATTCTTGAATAACATAATAATCAGATGAATATCCAGTACCATCATCCTCGTATACTCTTATTCTGCCAGGACTGGTAGGTTCACCCAAATTACCGAGATAACCAGACCTTGCATTTCGACCAAGATTAGATCGAATATCAATCTCAACTGGCACGTTAGCTGTTAAAGTACCTCTCTGGATAAATGGTTTACCTTCATAATAGTCGGGTAGGTCTATGTTGATTCCTGATGGATCAGTGGAGGCTATACACCAGAACAACGTTGGTTTGTATGTTTGTACTTCTATTCTGTCAAATATAATGTTTCTTAGCTGGATAGTTGTAGCTGGAACATCAGATGAATAAACTATTTTATCCTGGTTTTTAACAATTAGCTTTATTGTAGATTCTATATATACAAAAATAGATCTTAATTTTTCATGCACACTTGTACTTGTTATTTCTGATGGAACAGTATCACCTGGAAGATAAACATCTCCAGTATCGAAGTTTATTCTAGTTGTGCCAGTCGGAATATCTTTCTTTCCAATTGTAGGATAAGAAACATATACGTTCGTTTTTGGTTCAGTTCCTTTAATAGTATTTAGAATGTCTTGCTGAATATCAATTTCCCTTAGTATCAACTCATCAATACGTGTTAATCTATCGATAAATAACTGGTTCTCCATAGTTTACCTCCATAATCCTTTTATAGTATTAAGTAAAAGTAATACAATAATAAGAACAATAAGTGCCTTTGTCCATGACTCACCTATTCCAAGAAACTCTGATATAAGCTTTATCAGGTCAAACTCTGGTTCTTCTGATAATACAGGTTTTATTTCTAATTCATTTGATTCACGATCAAAACCAATCTTTTCAACTTTAGCATACACCGTTATTGATTTTTTATCTGGTCTATCGATGGTAAATGAAAAATTATGATTAGAATCTAAATATGCCGTTGCAATATGCTCATCAGATCCCCATGACTTTTTATAAAGTTTAATTTCTGTTTCTGGATCATCAAAAGTATCTACACCAGATATTATAACCTTAGAATCAGTATACTCTTTTGTTATGTAAAACTGATCTTCTCCTGGTATTTCAAATGTAAAATGGCACTCCACAGTTTCATTTTCTTCTACAGTTACATCTTTTGATTTTATCTGGTTGTTTAATTTTACAGATACAGTATGTTCACCAATTGGAACATCATTTATCGTAGCATTTGTAGTATAACCAGTAGATGATCCATCTATATATATATCAGCTCCTTCTGGTTCAGAAGTAACTCTTATATTACCAGTCTTTGGAGTAATAGTAATAGTTATATCGCCCCTACATGCAGTAAAGCTCTTTGAAGCAGAATCATATCCAGACTTTGAAGCAGTTACAGTATATCTCCGAGCACGCTTAAGTCGGAACACAACTCTACCATCGCTTAGAGTATATTTAGTATAACTATCAACATCTACTCTTACACCACCAACAGGTACACCATACGTATCCTTTACATATATAACCTGATCACACGAAGTAGGATCAAGATACACAGTGAAAGTCTCCTCATCCGAATCTACATTAACACCCTCCTCATAAATTGCATAACCATCAGCAGATACTAATAAACTATACGTACCATAACCAACATAGAAAGTAGCTATACCATTACTATTTGTATATCTTGTCTCATAACCAAGCTCCACACGAGCATCGCTTATAGCACCACCAGTTGAACTATCTGCAACAATAACAGTAACATTAGACATGTTTACCTGTAATATAACTATTTTAGTTTTATGTTCATCCAATACCCATTTACTTCCATCCCAATGATAACAGTAAAAATCAACTATAACATCATGATCAGGCATAGTGAAATAATCACTACCCTGAGTTATTTCGTATTTATTTAAATACTTTACATCCCTTATAAGCTGAGAACCATCAACTATTATCTCTACCCATATAGAACTAGGATCACCAATGTTTTCTACAGTATATGCTACTTTAACATCCTCTCCTTTATAAGCAACACTATCAACACTATAAAAATCAAAAGTGGCACGACCAGCCATAATATCACCTCTTTCTTAGTAGTACATACAGTATTATTATAATAGAAACAACCGCAACAGCTACCATTAATGTACTTGGTTTTTTGGATTCAACTGGTGGCTCAGATTCTTCCAATTGCTTGTATAATGTAATTTTTGTCATTATACAAGATGGACACCCACCATGAGTACCAGTTGCACTATCAGTAACTTCTGGATAGTCTGGATGGAAATGCCACCCCTCAGGAGGAACATACGGCCATGCACCATCAGAACCAGTAGATTGAGTCCAACCAGTTGCAAGTATTATTCTCCCAAATTTTGGATCATCAATGATTTTACACTCTTCAATTTCAGTAAACCCGAGCCCAGAACAATCTGGTTCCATATACTATCACCTCCTCCTTAATAGATAAAATATAATCACAACAGATATAATAGCCACAAGTAGTATTAACAAATTTGGCTTTTTAGGTTCAGTTGGTGGTTGTTCTGGTGGTTGTTCTGGTGGTTGTTCTGGTGGTTGTTCTGGTGGTTGTTCCTCTTCTTTTTCGAGATGAACAGTAAATGATTTATCACCCCCACCAGAGTAAATCCTACCCTCATATGACTCGTATCCAGGTGCAGTAACAGTTAACGTGTAGTACGTCCGTGCTTCTAACTCAATTGAACAAGTACCATCAGAACCAGTAACACACGAACTGCCATCTACAGATACAGTAGCACCTGATACTGGATCATTAGTACTCTTATCTACTACTTCAAAAGTCACATTTACTGTCATACTTATGGCTTTATAACAACTACCTTAAATGTATTATCAGCGGTTGCTGCCGACGCAAGTGTTACAGTAACTGATCCGTCTGCATTAAGAACAACACTATCAACAAGTTGATCCTGATTACCAGTTGGATAGTAACCGAGTATTTCTCCACCGACAAGATCACTATCTGCTGATGAAGAACCAGACGTGGCACTAGCAGACACAGTCACATCAACGCTCTTCGTTTCGAGTTCAGTAGCAGTTACCGTTTTATGTGTATGCTTCATCTTTCATCACCGTTGATATACACAAGAACACCAGAACCAGCAGATACACTGGTTGAATTATATCCAGCAATACCATACTTGAAACATAGACCACGAAGATCATCCTTGTCTAATATGACCGTATCCTGCGGACCAACAGCTACTGCATAGACTGGATAACTCTCGTCCTGGTAATCATGCTCATTAGTATCAGTAAGATCCGCATCAACAAGCTTAACTATCTGAGTCGTTGAACTATCCTGGTTCGTCAGGACTATAAGATCTGGATAGAATACCTTATTATCAGTATTCCGATATAACTGCTTTGGTGTATTAGACGTTTCACTTGTAATCTCCGGAAGTGCACCACCAAGTCCAACATTATTAACCATTCACATCACCTCACCTTATTATACCAAGATCAACAGTATCAAACACACTTGGCTTATTTATAGGTCTAAGCTGATACCTGAAACCAGGACCTGCAATGATTTTCATCACCTTGTTCTTGTACTCAGTTGGATTCTTAATCTTAAATGCTGGCGTAAACTCCTTACCATATTCGCCACTTGCTGGGAACCACGAAATCATCGTTATCCTCGGCTCTCTCCACGGAGACATATCAACAGTCACTGGATTATCAGTTTGGTTTTTCAATCCATACAACTGATCTGATGATGGATTGAATATTCTTACTTCCATATTTCGATCAGATAGGAACGAAAGGCCAAGAATATACAGCTCATTAGTGTTTGGCTGTAACCAGTCACTTATATCTCCAGCATTGTACTCACTACCTGGATTCAATAGCCAGTTTGAATCCTGCTTCTCTATTGGAATAACAAAGTCTCTGTTCTTCACAGTGAAATAACCGATATCCTCGCCATACTGCCTGAGCAGTATATTATCGTTCAAATTATATATCTTATAATCTGGTGGGAATCTAACATCTGATTGTATCCCGACTATAGATTGAACCATAACATCACCTCCTTTTTGTTATCTCGAAAAGCTCAATATATATATAACTCAGATACTCCTTCATTTTTTCTAATGAATCGAGATAATTTATAATGTCTTTGCATGTTCTTCTCAACAACCCAATATCAACAATATCAACATCCTGACCAGTCAACTGTTTAGCAACTATACGAGCATGTAATTCTAAAAAATTATTACATGATTTATCTATGTTTGCCATATACTTATCTATGGTTGATATAACATCAAGAAATCTAAAAAGTAAATCGCCAAGCTGTTTATTGTTATCCATTTAGTACACCTACTTAGTAGTTTTATTTATCTTATCACTCAACTTACGTAGTTTAAACATTATATCCTGTATCTGTGATAACAACTTACCATACTCTTTCAGTTCACGAATATTTTTATTACTTGGTACACCAGTACGCAATAATCTCATATGTTCACCAGTTTTTCTTTTACGCTCTTCAGGACTCAATTTAAGATACTCACTTACCTTTTTTTCTTTTATATGTAAATGTTCCATTATCCATACAGTTTCAGGTGTAACAATACCATACAACTGATTAGCAACACTATCAACATGATGTGCTATTTCTTTAGATAAACTCTTCTGATATTCACTCTCAACCATACTTACATCACCTCTCGTATCAAACGATCAAGTTCTTTTGGATAATCATGTATTACAACAGTACAATCGTACCACTCATATTCTGGTTTATCACGAAGTCGCATTATGTATTTAATATAATCAATCAAATATTTTAAGCGATTTTTATAAAAACGTCGCTTATAATGAAAATTAGCCTTAACAGTACCGTCTTTAATAGCGTTTAAAAGTTCATCTGGTATATCAGGGCATATAGCAACTACACCATTTTCTGATATATATTTTACCCCCGTATGTATGTAAATATCGGACATGTATATATATTAATACAACAAACCAATTACTTAACTGTCCCAACAGCTATCACATTGTACTTGAGTATCGCCGATGTACCAGCCGCACGAATAGTAATAACACCGCCACTCTTTTCTATTGCAAAAGTATTGTCAGTAGCAAGAGTAGAACTTTCTGGTGTTACCACAGCCGCATCAATACTGTCTAGACCAGTATCGAGTGTATCACCACTGGCAGCCAGTGTTACAACACCAGCATAGAGGCACTTACCTCGCCCACCTCTAACAAGCCTAAACAGACCAGCTTCAGAAGTATGCGTTCCCTCAGCCATGTTTTATCACCTCACGCAGAACTAATAACATCACCATACTGCTCACAGATCAGTATTCTTGGGATAACGAAGTTGTCCCTGGCTACCTTGAAGTTCATCTTTATATCAAACGGACTGTTCTGCTTGAAGTATGTAATACGCTGCGAGAGTCCACCACCCTTTGCATTAGCAACATAACAATGCTCTGTTTGCCAGAACTCTTTCATTCCAGCACCGTCGTTCAGTGACATACCGATAAGCGACGGATTAGCTGTCTTATCTGCAAATCCAATAACAGCAATAAACTTCTTGTCTGGTACTTTTGTACCTGAAGCAAGAACACTTGAAAGATCACCAGCTGTTATAGCACTTGCATCCTGTGCCCAGTTCTGCTGACCAGTTGTTTGTGCAGTTGCTGACTGGTCGAAATCTACGAAATCAGTAGCGTCAGAATCATCTCCACCAACGGCTTCGCGAATGACATAATTCTCTTTTGCCTCAGCTATTGAATTTGCAAGCCCAGCATCAACAACCATCTGGTACAACGTCTGCACTGCACGGTTGTATATATCATCAACCATTGCCGGTGTCACTTCAGTTAGTGGATCAATACCTGCTCTAACTGCAACCTTCTTCTGCTCATCAAGCGGAAGCTGATCAAGGCTATCTACACCATATATTGCCCTAAGCTCTGGTCCAAGCGTAGGTGATATGTTTCTACCGGCAGGCTCGCAGATATACGCCCTAAAACCAGCGAATTTATCAGTTGTTGCCTCAGTACAACAGACCTTAATATCAATCTTCTCGTCTGATGTGTATATCACTGGTCTGTTCGTGATTCCCATAACATAGTCATAAGAATACAGGTGCTCAAGCTGCCAGAAGTCAAGATCACTTGATCCACGAACAAACTTTGCGGAGACGAATGCACCATTACTCGGTGGAGTATCAGCCGCTCCAGTTGTCTCTCCTGCTTCTAGACCAAGATCAAAGAACCCATAGAATCCAATATAAGCATCGTCATCTATATCTTCACCAGCCTTGACCACCGAAGAAAGATCATCAGCAGTCAGATCATTAGCATCAAATGCCCACTGTGGAATACCCGCAGATACCGCAGTTCTTGGCTCAATATCGTAGATATCAGTAACCGTTGAATCACCAAACACAACCTCACGAATTACATAGTTACTTATTGGTCTCTGCCATCCCCTCGTCGCCTTCTCAAGAAGACGAAGCTTCGTCATCGTCTTTATCTGGTTGATCTTGTCAATACTGAGCTCTTGAATCGGAAATATCATAAATCAATCACCTCCTTAGTCCCTAAACGTTATCTCAGTACCAAGATTATACATTGACGGTACTGCTCTCTCCTTCTTTGTCTCTTCTCTTCTAACTACAGGCTTTGGTGTAACTCTCTGCACACTCCGAACAACTCTCTTATTTGACCCCTGCTTCAACCTGGCAAGTTTCTGTTTAAGAAGCATCGCTGACCACCTCACTCGATCTTACCAGCATACTGCGAGACGAGCTCAAAAGCATTACCAGATTCGTATAGGAGAACACCCCCAAGTATGTTACCAACAGCGTCTAGCATATCATTCTCTTCAAGACTCCTTGCTCTGTAAGCACCGTACAGCAATGACACAACCGCAAGAACAGCAGTTGTAATCGCATCAGCCTTCATGATCGTATCAAGATCTGGCTCTTCCTCTCCAGGCATAAGATACCTGGAGATACGATCAGAAATGTAACCGTGTGCGAAACCACCAAGAACACCGCCAACAACAGTAAGCCCTACTCCTTCCCATCCAAGAGATGAGAAGAAACCACCCATTCGCCCTATATAACCGACCATTTTATATCACCTCACACGTACATCTCACCAGGTGCCGACGGAAGCATAGCAACCGGAGCACCAATGCCAGTAAGTTGCTGAATCCTCGACATAGCCATTGCCTTCGTCGGATAGAACGTAACCTGATCCTCCGTTATATTACCAGCGTTCAGAGCCATCGTAGCCGCAATTCTTGGCATGATAATATATTCACCATCCTTGTACACAACCGCAACTCCTTTTGCTTCTGAAGTACCCTTAAGTGCCTTCACCTTCCTAATATTATCCTCAAGAACATCAGCCATGTTTTCATACTTACCACCGAGCTTTCTGATGTTGTCTATTCCCTTGACTCCCTTGTGGGGAGCGGCTCTGCCAACTCTGTACCGACGAGAAGCAAGATCGTCTACTTTACCAAACGCAGGCCTGAAAAGTCTGAACGCCTTACTATATGCGATCTTAACCAATTCAGTAAGACTAGTTCCTGCTGGAACTTGAACACTCGTCAACTAATATCACCTCCAACTTTTTAGATCATATCGCACATCACGCACAATATATATTATCACGTGTATTCAATCATAAAAATATCGAAGTTATATATAAATTTTTCCCCTATACCTTCATTTTTATACACGAATATTTATATAAACAAAAACAAAAAATTACTTTGAGAGATAATTAATAAGTATCTCCCTTGCCTCATTAATTTTTTTAAACATTTCTTCTGCATTCTCAGAAGGATTTATATCCGGATGCCACTTCTTAGATAAACTACGAAAAGCACTATTAACATCATCTAATGAAGCACCTATTTCTAATCCTAAAGTACGATACGCCTTGACAACATCAACTGGATATTTAGATACTGTATCAACAAACCTTTTATAACCACACTGCCTATAAAATCTTCTCTTAAAACCATACCCAATCTCAGTACAATATCCACACGACGAACACTGATAAATTATACTTGTTAATCCTTCACCAGCATACACACCCATAACAGCACCACACCTTTCGCATAATACCCTTTCATTAGCCAATCTACTAAGAACAGACTTAATATCACCATTCAACTCAGAAAAATCAAACATCTAATCACCACCAACTACAGATTTTATAAAGTCATAACATCTTTTATGATAATGTAAACCAGTAGGTGAAACAATACACTCACCATATAGTTTCTCACCACATAAAGGACATTTCATTCCACCAATACTTGGTCTCTCTCGCTCTATCAACTTAATAAAACGATCCAACGGTATTTCAACATCTCTCAATACATTCTTCCTACCTACTGTATCAAGAATCTTTATATGGACAATACCATTATCATCAAGACTTATATACTCGTTATTTAAATAAGGATATTGTAATGTTAATTTATCAAGTATCTCTTTGTTATTTACATTAGATACACGAGTAGTATCATTAAATAAAATAGAATAACACTTCTTAGCATATTCATCATTCAACAATAAATTATCTAAAGAACCAGACCGCATTGCTTGTTCAAATAACTTTTTTATTTTTACAATCTGGTTCTTTGTTAATTCACTATTTATTATCTTCTGGTATACATCTTTCCATTCCATATTCACTGCTTCTTCTTTGATAGTTCGTCTTTAGCCGCCATTATACCAGCAAATATCTCTGAAAGAACATAACCAGCATTAGCCAACTTAACTGCCTTACCGAATCCAGTCTCTTTTGAACCAAGAGCATCTATGAATTCAGCAACTGCCTTACCAACTACAGCACCACTACCAAACGTATACTTTGATCGCTCAGAAGGAGACATATCATTAAAATCTGGTAACAACGTAACCAGACCACGCTCGGCAGCTTCAGCAACTGTCATCTCCATAACATCCTTATCTTTCTTCTCACTCATTACTATCCCTCCTGTATTCTTTTGGTAACATATCACCAATACAACTTAATATTCTATCAGTGACTGGAATTGTAAATACTATATCACCATCAATAACCGATCCACTAAATGAAAACTTCGGTATGTTATACATATCAAAAACAGAATTAAGCTTAGACCTAAACAAATTTTCTATATCAGATATTATTCCTTTTAGAACAGATTCTGGATCACTACTTGTTTTCAACAATATACATACACTACCATTTTCAACATATATCTTATAGTAATCAATATTGTAAGTATCAATCAACTTAGATCTTGCATTATCAATTAAAGAACGTGCAACAACAGGTGGATCTCTTGCAATGGATAGTAGCTTACATATCGTACCATCTCTATCCCTACTCAAATCAGTTAAAAACCTACTAACGACAGCACCAGTTAAAGCACCAGAAAATATCCTATTCATTATCATTGCCTCCTCCTATTTCAACAGTAAACTTATTATCTTCCTGTTTGATATTAAATGCCTCGTTCTTAACACTATCGTTCCGTACTTGTCCTTTCATTCCAGCCTTTTTCAAAAGATCCGATGGTGAACCAGTATTGTTATACAACCACATACCTAATCCTCTCATCAAATCAGACGCCGCATCCATCAACCCAAATACTTTATCAACCGTTTCATCAGATCTATCAACAAGTCCCTTATACATAGCCGCACCCATACCTTTTGAAATTCCTTCACGGACTCCAGTAGGTGCATTACTCAAATCAATAACATCACCCTCTCCTAGAATCTCATCAAGAGCCTCTTTGAATTCTTTGAGCGTCCTCTTTTCTTCATTTATCTTCTCGACACTCTTTTTAACCGCACTAAGAGGATCGTTATCACTTTCATCCTGTTTTACCTTTACAACCTTTTCCCTTATAGTTCTCGTCCATATTACCTCACCATTACACATACAAACATACTTACCAGGTCCGAAATCATCAGGATTAGCCTCTATTAGCTGATTAAAAGTTTCCTTAGTTATCGGCTCAACATCTGACATCACCAGCTCACCATCTGGATCAAAAACCTGAAAGACTTCCTCTTTCTTCTTCCTTCTAAGAAAATTAAACATCCTCATCACCTCTTTCAATTAGTCTTCTAATTATATCATCATAAGTCTCTCCCTTTTTACCAATAGCCTTAAGCATCTCACGGGTGGAGCGTTCGACCCAAATTGTAACTTTATTCATCATGTATAATAATATATCATTGTATATAAATGTTTTTGTTAATGATTGTTAATGATACTACTAAAAGACCTCTTCCCTTCGTAAACGCTTTATATGGTTATTAAGAAAATCATTATCCTCTACTATTGAAATAAAAGGACCACCATAACATTCACAACCATCAATACATAAATGATACTTTCTACATAATTCTTTATATTCGGAAATAAACTGATCTTTATTTTTAAGACAATTATCTACACACTCCTCACATATAGAACGCAAAGAATAATAGTAACTACTACTTCTTTTAAAAACCTTACCACACATAGAACACCGACGTTCTTTCATGATATACCCTCCAATACTTCTAATATCTTAATAAGGTAAACTTCTTTCATTAAAAAACCCTTTCCCTCCGTAAATGTTTTATGTGGTCATTAAGATAATAATCATCCTCTACTATTGAAAGAAAAGGACTATCGCAACATCCACAAGCATCAACACATAAACGATACTTTCTACATAGTTCCTCATATTCAGAAATAAACTGATCTTTGTTTTTAAGGCAATTCTCTTTACAATCCTCGCATATAGAAGACAAATGACTATTACTCACAAAAACCTTACCACACATAGAGCACCAACGTATCCTCATACTTCACCCTCCAATACCTCTACTATTTCAATAGGATAAACTTCTTTCCAATCATAAAACGTACTTCCGTCAGAACGGTATATTTCAAGCTTAACATATTCACCACTCGGAGATACTTCCACTATTTTTGCCTCTGTTAATGATATATCACCTACCCACCATCGTCGTTTTATCAATACTCTTTTACCTACGAGATCTCTAAATACTTGAGCAGTCTCATCTACACTTTTCATAAACTATCACCTCCTTACAGCAAATCCAACATCTATACCGAGTTTATCACGTATCCAGAAACCACGTGCATATGCTTGCTTTTCGGTTTCTGAATATACAATCAACTTCACTTTAGAACCCATATGCTTAATGTCATACCTGAAAGTATCGTCCTTATCACATATATCGTCCAGTGCATCTTTTATATCCGCATACTGAAACTTCGTCAAATAGAATATCGTTCTCATTATCACACCTCCTGGAGAATACCCATTTCGCCAGGCCATATAAAAAAAGACAGGATAGAGGCAGGAGGCATTCACATTTTTATATGGCTGTTAGCGTAGGCATTCCCCAAATAAGCTCTCAATGGCTCTTCTTAATCCACAATTTTCGCATTGCTCGTTTTTATATTCTTTTCGTTTAAGAACTCGACTAAATAATACATTAGCTTCCTTCCACGGTACTCCACGCTCAATCCGTCGCTGATTAATAGCAACACGCGTCTCATCATCCCCACATAACCACTGAAGCTTATTAGCCTCTCCTGGCGGCATATCACCTGCATCTAAATGAATCCACGCATGATAACCACGTTTAGAACTTGGCTTGACTACTATGTCCTGAACCACCTCATCACTATCAAAATACCAATTTAAAATGGCAATTCTACTACCTATCCAATCATCAATCCACTCTTCAGGTACTTTTATGTCAATATCTATCTTCAGAACTACCACTATCACTCCCTCCCATCGGTTCGTGCCAATTTAACGGACAATACATATTCGTACAGAAACTACCATTATAGGTATTTCTCTTACAAACAGGACACTTCATACTAACTCACCGGTATTAAAATCCTCGAAATACAATAATAACAACCACCAGTAATTATATACTTATCACATGCACTAGTATAAACACACGGCTCATCCCTCAAAGAACACCACTGAATTACTTTATAGATACAAACCACCCCCTAATACAACCTCTTACTAATACGTAGAAACTCCCTTGCATAATAAATAGCGGCTTTTAACTCTCCAGCCTTTGTTCTTTCACTTCTACCAGTTAATGGCATAAATGACCCGTGGTCAATCTCCCACGCATCACCGACTGCTTTTAAGATACTATCTTCTAACTCAGAAATACATGCTGATACTTTTTTGGCTCTCACAGCTCACCTCCCATTGTCAATTTATAGGATTTTACCCAAAGCAAACTTTTGAGCGATGTACTATCAAAGTATACACGACAGAGCCAGTACCACAAACTCTCCTGCTCCATTCCAATCTTTTTCAGCTTCTTTGCAAGCTCAAACGATGTGATTTGGTCTTCGATGTGCATATTCCACCTCTACATATCCAGCTTTTTCTAACTCTGTAGCAATTATACTTAGCCAGATCCGTAGCCCTGCGAGAGCGTCAGCGAGTTTCTTTTTTTCTGAGAGCCCTATAATGTTACCGTCGATCATATCGAAATACGCTACTTTCCAAACGTCTTCAAACTTCAGAACAGCGAGGCGAGTGTTCTTCCCGATAGAAGTCGGGAGTAAATCCATCAATTCCACTGCTGTGAACGCTGAATAAATATCATCAACATCGCTCCAATCGACCTCTTCAAAAAACAACAGACTCCCGGAAGCCCAGTAGAACAGACTTTCCTGGTCTACTCCAACCTCCTTCAGCCTCTTTGCAAGTTCAACTGAGACTACCTGTTCTTCGATATCCATTCTTTCATCCTCCCATATTTGGTTTGCAGACTTCCCACAGCTTTGCTATTTGTTCATCTGACAGAGCCCATTTGAACGTCGCTACCATCTCAGAAACAGTAGCTATTTTTTCTCCGTTCAGATAGACTCTCGCCTCGTTGTTGTCTTTATCGTACACAACTGAAATCGCAGTGTACTTATCTGAATTGTCGAGCAACTCTCCGATCAGCCATTCAACTGTTTTCTTTATTTTTTCGTTCATGTCTTGTCTCCCTCCGACAGGTCGTTAACAGGTTTTCTGGGTTATTCAGAGAAACCTTAGCAATCACTCTCTTTCCTCCTCTTCATTTCACAGAACAGATCTGGAAGAATACCTCTGTTCTCCTCGTTTGTGATGAGGAAATCTCCGTCGCTGTCCCAGATGAGTGAATACCATTGATTCTGAGGCAGTGATTTGACTAAGTTGCTCAGATTCTCCGGTGGTATCCTAAAATAATGTAATTTACCATCGACCCCCTGTGCATTTTCTGGAAGCGGACGATCATAAATCACCACCAGATCCCTGTCTGGATTGCCTTTTCGACCGAGACCACACTTTCTGCACCTGTACTCTCCCTCCTCTATTTTTTCCATTGTGTTATCCTTACATACCGGGCAGAAATGTTCGAAAGTCATCCAATCACCTCCTCATCGTCTACTACCTCCCTACATCAAAAACCTTCCTATATTTCCTCCACACATACCCTATAACTTTTTCAGTACACTTCAGACAAACCGGAATAATCGTCACATTACACTCCACGTACTTCTTACCACAAACAATACATATCGCTTCTTCACTCCACATAGAACAACCTTCCGCATATACTACAATGAACCTTCTTAGCCGCTGGTTTACTCCTAAAGCATATCCACCCACAATACGGACACTTATACTTATGATACTTATGAATTTTCTTCTTTGTATCGTCGTCCATATTAATCACTCCTCCCTACCAATCGCCTCCTTTTTAATATCACTATCATCCTCTACCTCCTGCCATACTAATGAATAATTAGAACAATACCACGCCTCACCATACATCTCAAAAAGAAGAAAACCAGATCTTGAGAATTCAACATTCTCAGATCCGCACTTAGAACATCTCATTCAAATACCTCCTCATTTAGATAAAAAATCTAAATTAAAACCCATGCCAGATCTTCGGCATAGGACACACTTCTCTTTTGTCTGTCCGTACAATCAAACCCAGACAGACACTCCTGGTCATCACTCATTTAACAATCACCTCCTTACATATTTTATTTAATAATCGTTACTCATAAGTTAACACTAAATACTCAACATTTTCTTTTGTCAAACTAAGAAAAGGCTCCACTGTTTTGTACTTAACACATGGCTCGAAAAGCATCCTATTCTCTGATATAACATAAATCTCCTTATCCTTCAACTCATCTTTGATATTCTCAAGCAACCTAATTAGCTGTCTCACAGTCATTAAAATCACCTCCTGGATATCCACTTCATACCCTTATGTGTCATCCACCCCACTTTCTTAATACGCTGTTTACTACTACAACCCCGATCGGACAAATCCCACTTAACCATAACCTCATCAATCACTCCAATATCAACCAGCCAAAAACCAAAACGCATCTTCAATCGTAGTATCATTTGCTTTATTAGATCAGCTCTCCTCATACTATAACCTCCTCCAGTAATTTATTTCTTTATCTATTCTCGATGATAAGTCATCCAGGTCTATACCGTTTAATCTTTTCCGCATTGTTTCAATTATCTTACCATGATGTTTCTCCTCTTCCATATGCAAATCATCATTAAATTCTAACAATCTAAAAGAATCATCAAATACACTCATCAACGCATTTTCTACTCTAACAACCAAATCAGTAGGATGATGCCTCTCCAATTTTACTACTAAAACAAACTGAAAACTAATAACATCCGCAACAAAAGCCCTATCAGGATCCACAAACACATTATTTTTATACTGCTTATCTTTACTAAACTCAAAACCCAACACACCACACGTATATATACGATCCTCTTTTTCTACATCATACATTATATCATCTATATCTTTTACAACCCTGACTATCTTCGGAATACACACATCTACTTTATCACGCAACTCGACAAGAACCTCTTTTATCTGTTCCTCCACTCTAATCACCTCACTTCTTTATCTTACCAGCAGACGTTCTGTTACTCTTAGTTAAGTTAATCTCTGACTTCCTAATGAAAGAAGTCAAAACATCTACACTAAGAAGTTCTGCCATTACAAAAACAGTAAACAACAAATCCGCTAGTTCACATGCCTGATCATGCTTATCACCCTCAGACAACGCCTTAGCAAACTCACCAAGCTCCTCTACTATACACATGAACTGAACACTTATATGTTCAGGACCAAGATTGTTCTTTTCGACAAACCTATTCGCATAGTCCTCATACACAGTCATTCTACCACCACTCCATATACTCTGATAAATTAAACTGATATTCCCTCTTAGTATACTTCCCTTTTACTTCAACATGGTACTCAACATTACATATCTGTTTTTCCTTATCAACAGTTGGCTTTTCATTACTTACTTCTATATACACACCAAGTTTAGATGTTCTTTTAGTAGGTGACTTTAAGTATAACACATCCGATAAAAACACCCCACCCTTACCAAACTTATCACCAAAGTAATCTTTTACCGCTTCATCAACGGCACTTATTAGCTTTGTAACATCTTCTGAACCCATATTACTAACAACTATTGGCAATTTAGCTTCAACATCTATTTCTATCGGTTCATGACCACCATCCGTTTCAAGAGCATAATCAAGAACTATCTTTAATGAATCATACTCTTCTTCGGTAATTAACTTTATTCCCTTTGGTGGTTTAAGAACATATTTACCAGTTTCTCGATTATAGTATATATCATATCCAGTATTTTGATCTACATCTATGAATTCTAAACTTAACTCTTCAATAATTTTTAATCTTCTTCTATGAACACAATCTTCGTATTGCTTTATTAGATTATCAAGATCCTCTTCTAACTCAATTATTAGCTCACGATTCCTTTTTGGATCTAATTTTAATAACTCAAGATAATGTTCTACACTATTTATTCTATCCAAAATTTCTATACAATCACTCATACCTAACCAACTCATACTGATACTCTATATCATCTCTAAATGAACATGGTACACCCCAATGTACCTTAGACTTTATCATATCCTCATACTTTTCTTCCAATTCGATACCTATACAACCTCTATCCAATTGCTTACATGCCAACATAGTTGTTCCTGACCCAAGAAATGGATCAAGTACTGTATCTCCCCAATAACTATATAATCTTATTATATTATAAGGTATCTCTATCGGAAACATAGCAGGATGAGCATTTGGATTATGACTTGGTTCAACAACTGGATGTATCTCCCACACATTGGATAAATAAGGCTTGATAGAATCAAAATCAACAATTTTACTCCTTTCTACTTTTTCATTAAATACTCTCGGCGGTTGAATATTATATTTAGAAAATACCATTATATACTCCTCCAACATATTTGGCTTATAATAAAATGGATATGGACGCTTAACAAAATTACCACATCTTCTACCACCACCACCAAGTATACCAGACGGCTTAATCCACAATATAACATCTAAAAACTTAAAACCAGCATTCAACATAAGCTGATACAGATCAAACGGAAGACCATATCGCTTACTATCCTTTATATAAGTACTTGAATTTATTACAGCAACTCTATGCGGTTTTAGAACCTTATATAACTTATTAAATATTCCTTGCATCTTATGTAAATAATCGTTGTAAGTATCATACTTGACATGCCCACGCATATCGAAATAGGGAGGAGACGTAACTATCAAATCAATAGATTCTTTTTCAATATCATCTAAGACAAACTCCGAATCACCAAATATTAATTTATATGTTAGTGTTTGCACCTACACCACCCACATAATCTATATATCTACCACGTGGTTCTACAACAAGCCCAACCAACGCAAACTCAACCACATCTTCATCTCCAATTTCCGGATATTCAACCTTAACAATTAATTCAGTATACGGCCTAAGAAACACCGGTACAACCAACGATGAAATACACTGATTAGACGACGAAAACATCTGTTTGCAACAAGTTTGACTATTAACAGACACAACTACTTCACCGCCATAACTATAAATACCACACAACAAAATAGCACAATCATCTACTCTAATCTTAGTAGTTCTCTTCCATGAGTACCAATCGTCTAAACCAACATCAAACGGCAATATACAATTTCTAACAACATACCTATTATGTCTTAAAAGTTCATCTATAATTTCACGACTAGCACCAAAATGCTCAGAAACAATATACAACTCCTTTAGTCTTCTATGAAATTCAGTTTCTACTCCACACATCTTACCAATCCTCCTCAAGCATCTTTTCCAACAAATAACGTATTACTTGTTCTTTTTCACGAAGCATATTACGGAACAAATAAGTAATATCATAACCAATACCATCCGCAATTTCCTCAGGACTAAACTCTATAGTAACGACCAACTTATCTCGTCTTTGAGCAATCTCAACAATTTCCATTTATATCACCTCCTATACTTACATATCTGTATTTTATCTCACATCCAATCTACCATAATCGTATATAATCTGTCTGCGGTACAATATATTCCCACTCTTTATTTTTACATACTGGACACTCAAATTCTGACTCACCCTCATCATCAATCTTACAAGTAGCAACCACTATACCACATCTAGTACACGCAAACAACGGAAGTTCTATAGCCATCTAAACTACCTCCTATACTCACACTTATCGGCAAACTTACAGTATTTACACTCCCATGAATATCTTGGATACTTTGGATTCTCAATCATCTCAAGTATTTCAGCATCAGAATACCTCTCGTTTATATCTATTTGTCTCATACCACCAGGTGAAAAAAATACTAAATGAACAACATCCGTATCAAACAAATTATTATAGATTTTACATTGATCTATATTATGCCTCCTTGATGCCCAGATATTATTCTGTAAATACGAAGTATATTTTATTTCTATTATCTCATTATCTCTAATTAAATCACATCTTGCCCTAATCGTATAATTATCTATTGTTTTAGAAGCACTAACCTCTGATACCCATCCGTCCCTTTCAAATATCTTTTGTAAACCAATATGAACAAGATCACCAATAACAATAGGTGGTTTAATAGACAACCTACCTATCTCATGAGCAGTATAGCATCTTCGCAACTCACCGCACTTCAGCAAATCAGTAACATAATATACCGTACTATCATACTTAGCCAGTCGTTCATTATATGCTCTAACAGCACTATTATATCTTTCTTCGAGCCAATCATTTAGTATGGACATATACATCACACCCTCACTTCACGAACAACCAACTCTTCCAATTCATTATTTATTTCTTTTATATTAATAACTTTACCCTCTTCGCTTTTACACTCTTCAATACGTACAAACTTTTGCCAATTATCAAGTAAATACTGCTTAGCTAATATCTCAAGCATCACCCGATTTGCTCTTTCTAGTTCCTCCTGTGTAATCGTAGCAACAGGTACTAAAACACCCTGACTTTCACTGTTAACACTATCAAATGACTCATCCAACTCATCATCATTTTCTTCACCAACCAACCGCTTACCACAATACGGACAATATATATATTCCACCTTTACACCTCCAATACACTTTGTTCATATTTCAAGAACGGATAATGCAACAATAAAGTATTCTTTTCTCCCTCAGTCAGATCTTCTACCCTTCTGAGTCCAACCTTTAGTTGTTTGTATAATCTTTTTATTTCCTTCTTGGTCATATACTTATACTGTTTATCTGACACTGCTTCTCTTATCCATTCAGGCATTCCTTTTCTTCTATACAACTGTGCGGCACTTGTATCTAATACATAAGTAACACCATAATCATCTTCTGACCTTACTATTCTACCATAAGCTTGTGCAAGAACCTTCATTGCCTCTGTGAAATACCAGTTCCAATGTTTTAATTCAAGTCGCCTCTGAACTCGATCATCCGTCGGTGGCTGGAAAGGAGCTTTCATAATCACCTGGAACCTTGCAAGATCATCCTTCAGATCCAACCCTTCTGTCATATTTACACTAACAAACACTTTATTACCATCACTATTAACCCACTCTTCAAAGCTCGAAACTCTGGTATCTGATTCATGACCCATCAGCCTCTCCGCAACATCGCCCTTTAGATTCATAACCGCTCTTGCTATTTTATAACTATGGCAATGAATAATTCCCTTATCATCTTCATGAGCATTAAGTATCTGTATTAACGCACTCAAAGCTTTTGGTAGATTTTTATGTATCTGATCATTAGTCAACTTCCCAACCGAATAATCTATTATCTGCCTATTCTTAACTGGAAAAATACTTGGAACATTAATCATAACAACCTCTGACTTATCAAAATTCTCAAAAGCACCTATCTCGCTTAGATATATATGAGGATTAATAAACGTAGCACTGGCAAACAAAAACAGATCTGCCTTATCAAAAACAAACTCGTTCATGTGACCCTTAGCATATAGCGGTTTACATATAATACCAATAGGACCAACACTAATATCTTTATTAAATTTAACAAGCCACTCGTTTCCCTTATTTACATCTATTTCCATAGCATCTATTTTCTGTATCATCCTCTCTATTTTAGATAGTTCCTTTGACTCCTCTTCATGCAATACATCCTTACTTTTCAAAAAATTTCTTCTATCATATAACGCATCTCTAACATCTTCAAATACAAACTCAATAAGTTCTTTTCTAATAGAACCATTATCACCAATAACATCATTATATACAGTTCTACCAACACTTCTTTTTGTTATATTAACACTAACGTGGTCAAGAACCACATTATCTATATTATGAGCCTCATCTATAACAATAAACTTCCTATCACTAAATACAGAATAAGCACTCAAACCTTCCGAAATAAAATAAGCAAAATTCAACAAAGCAACTGGAGAACTCTTTGCCTTTTCTTTTGCTCTATAGTACTCACACTCACCATGTTCTCTATACTCACATTCATATCCCTTCTTTAGCTTACACGTACCAACATCACACGTTCTAGAATATCCACTATCTGCACAATAATAATTGTTCATACCTTTAATAATTGCCAAATCTGGAAAGTCCCTCATCAACTGCTCTTGTAATATAATCTGCGGAGTAACATACAACGAATCACCAAAATATCTACAAAATGCAACAAGTATCGGACTCTTACCGAACCCAACAGCGGCATTCAAAAGAACTAACCTTTTACCATTATTATAATGGTTAGCTATCTTCTCAAGCACCTTCTCCTGGTACTTACGATAACTATCGAACGGAAAACACCTTTTTAGTTCTGAAATATCAATCATTACTCGTCCCTCCTATATCTCCTAACTGGAGTCACCAACTCATGACCATCAACAATAACAACATTTGATCTCATATAATGACTAACCTCTTCTTCTGGATCGAGCATTTTAAGATCATTCATATAAGTATCATAATAATCTCTCAAGCCACAACCATACATCTCATCCTTAAACAAAGACTCCAATATTTTTATACCAACATCTCTTTCTCTCCATCGCTTAGTATCATGTTTGGCTTTCCTTTTTTCATCTTTTGACTTCGGAATTTTAGATATTCTATCAAGCAACATAGCATACTCCCTTTCGAACCTCTCTTTCAGATCTTTCATATACAAAATGGAACGCCTATCATCACCGATATCACCTATTGTCTGATAAACAATATGAACCATCCGCTCAAACGTATCTACTTTACTTGACCCCCACACAGACCGTATCTCCTCAAAACGATCAAAAACCTCTCGACTAGTTACAAACTGAAGACGCACGTCCTTAACCATCCCATCACCTAAATCACCTCTACCACCGTATATATTAGAAAAACAATCATAATCATAATGTCAAATTGTTATATCATTTATCATGATTTTTCATGTGATCATAATACCCTATAT
>Ga0180301_10000696_pt1 | contig 26137 bp, 25 predicted proteins | sample GuaBasSediGuay16_FD_121797 | JGI IMG/M metagenome (GOLD analysis project Ga0180301, IMG submission 121797) | Subseafloor sediment microbial communities from Guaymas Basin, Gulf of California, Mexico - Guay16, Core 4569-2, 12-15 cm | ecosystem: Environmental > Aquatic > Marine > Hydrothermal... | reverse complement strand
GGTTTACGATGCCGGAGGAGGTCGTGAGCAAGAGGTTTTTAATAGCTTTGTTGGTTGCTACGCCAGTTTCGTCGGCTGTTTTAGCTGGCAGCGTAGGCTTCTTTTTGAATAGTGCGGGTGCTCCTCTTATGACCTTGCTGTTGGCTGTGCTTGTTTCAGCTTTTACCCCTGTTTTCGTATCTGTTTTCATAGTCTACTTTAAGGTTAGGAAGGTGAAAATGGCGCGGAGCCGTTTCAAGGGATAAGCTTTTTATTTCTTGTCGTTAAGTAAGCTATTTTTGCTGGGGGATCTGTAATAAGTTGCCAAGGCGTAAGCTTGAAGAATCTGCAGCTGCTAAGCTTAAGAGGTATATTAACAAGCAGGTTGAAGTGCACTTAATTGATGGGAAGACCATACAAGGTATTTTATCTCAAGTGGATGAAGAGTTCTTGAACATTTTCTTGGAGGAGGCTAAGGATGGTCAGGGAAGGTATTTGCCGGCTGTTTTCGTATCTGGTGGCTCAATATCCTATGTCAGCGTCTTGCCTTCAACTGAGGATATAACTCGTCAAGAAAACCTAGAGGAGAAGGTGTTGGAGCTGTTGAGAGGCAACTCCGATTTAACTATTTCAGAGATTGCTAAGCTTCTTAACGAGACGCCTAGTAAAATAAGGTCTGTGATTTCTAAGTTGAGGAGGAGTGGCTTAATAGATTCGCGTAGCTTTAAGGTTAGGTAATGCGATGCTAAATGGAATACATTAGGCTAACGCCGATAGCGGCTGAAAGCCTTGGTGTAAGGTCGCTTAGCTTTTACGTTGAGACTCCTGATGTCAACGTCGTAGTCGATCCAGGTGTTTCTCTTGGTAAGAGGTTTTCGAGGCCGCCGCACGTTGAAGAATATCGCGCATTGAAGCGTTTACGCGAGAGGCTCAACTACTTCGTTGAGAAGGCTGATGTCTTAACTATTAGCCACTACCACTTTGACCACTTTACGCCTATTGGAATCTTAGACTATGTGTGGACGTGGAATGAGCCAAGCGTAGCACAGGAGCTTTATAGAGGTAAGGTTATCTTAGCGAAGGACGCGAAGAATAACATAAACTACAATCAGAGAAGGCGTGGCTCAATATTTGTTAAGAACGTGGAGAATCTCGTGAAGAAGCTTGAGTTTGCTGATGGGAAGTGCTTTGAATTTGGGAAAACGAAGCTTATCTTCTCATGCCCAGTCCCTCACGGAGAAGATGGTACTAGGCTAGGGTGGGTTTTAATGCTCCTCATAGAACATGCAGATGAAAGGGTTGTCTTCACATCTGATGTCCAAGGACCAGTGTCTAGTAGCGCTCTTGAACAAATAATTAAGTGGAAGCCTCAAGTCGTCGTCTTAGGAGGTCCTCCAACTTATCTAAGTGACGTTAAGTCAAGCCAAAGCTCGATACAGCAGGCTTTTAAAAATATGGAGTTGTTAGCTGAGGTTTGCGACGTGTTAATTGTTGACCATCACCTCCTCAGAGATGAAAACTGGAGTAGCTTTTTATCGGCTGTCTACGATAAAGCTGAGAGCTCTTCGCATTGCGTATTAACTGTTGCCGAGTATTTAGGCGTCGACAATAGCCCATTGGAGTGTCGTAGGAAAAGCCTTTGGAGTGAAAGCCCTCCACCGGAGGACTTCGTAAAGTGGTGTAGGATGCCTTATGGGAAGCGCAAGTCAACTCCGCCGCCAATTGACTAAGAGGAAACGTTATTATATTGCTCGTCTTAGATTAAGCTTAGATGATGACTCAGCCCCTATGACGCGTGTGCGGATGAAGAAGATCTTGAGTGCTGAGCTTTTGTTTAATAAATTCCTGGGATGAACCTCCACCTAACTTTCTTCATGTATTCCTCGTACTCCTTGCCAAATTTTTGAAGTAAGAGCTTCTCCTCCTCAATTGCGGTTAACACGTGTAATATCGTTAATGCAAATGCAATTGCTAAGGCTGGTATGTTTTTAAAACAAATGGAGATTCCGAAGTAGGCGAGCATTACTCCTAAATAGCCCGGATGCCTGATTTTGGAATAAATGCCTGTTGTTACGAGACTTTTAATCTCCTCAACTTTGGCGTGTGCACGTTGATGTTCTCTATGCGATAAGCTGTGGATTAACATGCCAGCAGCAAACAATGCTGTACCTAATGTTGTGGACATGGGGATAAAGGGTAACATTAAGGTATTGGTCATGTAGCATGGGAGACCTACTGCTATTAACAGGGCCCACTCTATAGCGGCTCTTAAGCTGGGCTTCATCAAAAGATATTTATTTAGCATTGTCTGTAGACTTTAAGGCATAGCTAAAAAAACTTTACCGTTTAATGTTGATGTCGTGTTTTTAAAGGTTAGGCTGCGGCTAAGTGTAAGGGGGCGTTACGAGTTTATTTCTCCTTCATTTTTCTTCATGTAGTTAGCTGAGGCGGCTGATATGCCGAGTTATTGTAGTAGGCGTGGCGTATTGGTTTTCGTCACGTGGATTTGGATGTTTGCGGGCTTGTTGGCTACTATTTTGCTTATAGCATGTGTGAAGGGGGTTTCATTAGCTGTTGAACAATTAATTGACATGCTTGGTAGAGAGCCCTACCTGGCATCTTATGCTGAGGTAATTGGCGTTGGGGCACTTCCACTTATTATATCTTTGGCGTGTAAGGACGATTTCAGAATTTATGGTTTGACGAGGGAGGGGTTAACAAAAAGCTTGGCAGCGTCAACGCTGATGGCGTCGGCTATTTTGTTAATGCGAGCTCTACATGAGAATAGCGTGTTTCATAGCTTTAACCTCCGTTTCCCCTACAACATTTGGTATGCTTTTTTAGGCGTTTTTGCCTATGGTCCTTTGGAGGTTTTCTTTGTCGTATGGCTTATCGTTAATACAGACCGCGCTCTTAATTGTTTGAAAAGCGTCTTTTCACCAGGACTGATTATAACAGTTTTGGCCTTTGGGTTGTCGCATGTCGTTTTCTCACAAGGAGGGGTTGTCAATGCCATTAAGGTAACAACAATATTCTTCATATTAAGTTTGATATTTAAGCGCACTGGGAACTCCATAGGACCTATGATCGCGTGGACACTGATCAATAGGCAAGTTTCGTACCTACTAATGGGATGCTTAATGTAGGCCTTAAACTACGGATGGAAGCACGTGCGCAAGGGTTTTCAATTTAGTTGTGTCACTTGTTGTTGATGCCTTGAGGCATTTTGGTGGGAGGGGTTGTTCCTGCTTGTATGGGATTGAAGATGCGCGTGGGATTGTGTTAGTTACGTGTGAACATAAGAAGGAGTTTAAGGCTAAGCTTGAAGCTCTAGATTGTATTTTTCACTTAGATCCAGATGCTGTTGGTATAATTACTCGTTATCCAGGCTTAGTTTTGATAATGTCTGCTAAGCTGTCTTCACGGGATATGTTTTTAGCCCTTAAGGATTGTGAGATGGCTTATGTTAAGAGGGTTATTCCGCTTGAGAGTTTTCTCATCGCGAGAGATCTACAAGACATATGCCGTTTAGTAGATGAGCTTGTTAAGCCCCATGTAAGCTCCGTTAAGAGCTTTAAGGTAGTGTGTTCTAAGAGGGGGTCTTTCTTTAAGTCTGCTCATGAAATTGAGGTTTTGCTCGGTAGCTACATATCGAGGAGTTTTGGACTATGTATAGACTTGAAGTCTCCTGAGCTATTGGTTGATGTTGAGGTTGTAGATAACTTAGTTGGCGTCACGGTTTTTCCTCAGGAAGTGTTAAGAAAGTCCTCATGAGTAGTTTATGGGAAGGTGTGAAGCTTTGTTGCCAGTAGGTAAGGTAGCGAATGAGATTTTATTGAGGTATGTTTTCAATAAGCCAGTTGAAGACCCCTCTATTCTCCTAGGCCCTGGGCTAGGTGAGGATGCTGCTGTTGTGAGGGTAGGCGATAGCCTGCTGGTTTTGAAGTCTGATCCCATAACTGGGGCTGTTGAGAATATTGGGTGGCTAGCTGTTCACATAAATGCGAATGACGTGGCTACGCGCGGAGCTGTTCCTAAGTGGTTTTTAGCTACGATATTGTTGCCTGAAAATTGTGAAGAACAGCTTTTAGCCAAAATCTTTGATCAAATTAGCTCAGCGTTAAGTGAGCTTAACGCTTTTCTTGTAGGTGGTCATACAGAGGTTTGTGCTGGCTTGAATAGACCTATTGTTGTTGGCTCTATGGCTGGCTTAGTTAAGGGTAATAAGTTCTTTACTTCAAGTGGTGCTAAGCCTGGCGACGCTATCGTGTTAACTAAAACTGTCGGCATTGAGGGCACAGCTGTGCTAGCGTCAGATTATGAACAAGTGCTTGTTAAGGAGCTTGGGGAGGATCTAGTTACTAAAGCTAAGTCGATGATTAAGCAAATCAGCGTTGTTAAAGATTGCTTAACGGCTATTGAAGTTGAACACGTTTCCGCTATACACGATTTAACCGAAGGCGGGTTGATTACAGCATTATATGAGCTTTCAGAAGCTTCTAATGTGGGCTTTAAAGTGGAGTTAAGTAGTGTGCCGATAGCTGATGTGACGCTTGCTGTATGCGAAGCTTTAAAGGTTAATCCATATCAATTGGTTAGCTCAGGAGCTGTCTTAATAACTGTTGAAAAAAGCTTTGTTGAGGAGCTTATTTCGAAGCTTAAAGAAGCTGGTGTTAAAGCTACGGTTATCGGCGAAGTTGTTGAAAAAAGCTCTGGAAGGCTTTTCCTGATGGGCGGTAAGCCCGTGGAGCTTCGTGTTCAGCAAGAAGAGCTTTGGAAAGTTTTCAAGGAATACTTTCGGTAATCTCTCCTCTTAGAGTATCTTCTAGTAAACGAAACTCATAAAAGCTCTGGTAAAGACGTCTGTAGCGGTGCGAAACTTTGTCATATGAGCTTATTGAAAGAGAGCTTACGAAGCCAAGTGTGTTTAAAGATGAGTCCAAGCTCTTTCCAGACTATGTGCCAGTCAATCTAGTACATCGAGAGGAGCAGCTTAGGCGATTAGCCAGCATCTTCAAGGTTATAATAGAAAATCCTGGAGCTGTTTCACAAAAGGCGATTCTAATTGGCAGCGTCGGTGTGGGGAAAACTGCTGTTTCTAAGAGGTTCGGCGCTTTAATTGAGGAAGCAGCTCGCAAGAGAGGGGTAGCGCTTAAGTACGTACACATAAACTGTCATAGAGATCGCACGCTTTTCTTAATAATGAAGAAGATAGCACAGACGATATTACCGTCGCTGCCTGAACGCGGTTTTTCAGCGCAAGAGCTTTTCCAAGTGGTATGGAAAGCTTTGGAAGACGAGGGCAAGTATCTCTTGCTCGCGTTGGATGAAGTAGACTTCTTAGTGACGGTAAGCGGCGAAGAGCCTTTGTACTTTTTAACGAGGCTAGCTGATGAATACCTTAACCGCCCTCAAAGAATAAGCTTGATTTTAATATCGCGTGAGCCTATTTTCCAGCTTTTCGATGAAAGCACGCAAAGCACGCTTTTACACAATATCGTAAAGTTTGAGAAGTATACGCCAGACCAGCTGTATGACATAGTTAAGTTGAGAGCTGAAGAAGCTTTTGTGGAAGGAGCAGTTCCAGATGAAACTCTTCTCTTAATCTCAGATATAGCTGGTAAGAAAGGAGATGCGAGGTATGCTCTCGAATTGCTGTGGAGAGCTGGTAAATACGCTGACTACGAATACTCTAGGTTTGTCTTGCCTGAGCATGTTCGAAGAGCACAGTCAGATGTCTCTCCTGGCTTCTCTACAGCTATCTTACGTGACCTCTCAAAACATGAGAAGCTCGTATTACTGGCTATAGCTAAGACGTTGAAGAGCAAGAAGAGCGCTTACGCTACAATGGGAGATGTGGAATCCGTATACAAGACGCTATGCGAAGAGTATGGAGAAGAGCCTAGAAAACACACGCAGTTTTGGGAGTACATACAAAACCTTAAGGGCATAGGGTTAATTTCGACAAGGATTTCAGGACCAGGCTTTCGAGGTAAAACCACGTTAATAGGCCTCATAGAGCTTTCAACAGACTCCATAGAAAAGGAGCTTTCAAAGATCTAGCGAGGTGCCTTGCGTGGAAGTTGAAGAGGTCTTTTCATCTAAAGGCAGGGTTAAGATCTTAAAGCTGCTAGCAAAACGGAGCGAGCTTAATATCTCAGAAATCACTAGGAGAGCTGCGTTAAATCACTCAACTACCTTAAACCATTTAGAATGGCTGAAAAACGCTGGTTTAGTAGAAGAGAAGAAGTTTGGTAGAATTAGAATATATCGCTTTAAGTTAGAAAACCCTAAAGCTAAAGCCATACAAGCTCTTTTCGAGGCCTTCGACGGCGGATAAGCGTTTATTAGCTAACTAACACAAGCTAAGCCTATGCAAGTAGCACCAGCTATATGCATCGTAGCAGCGCATCGCTTCTCAGGAAAGACTGCTTTGACTTCATCTTTGATTAAGGCGCTTAAATCCATGGGATATTGTGTGGCATCAGCAAAACATATACACGGCAGCATAGATGTAGAGGACAAAGATACCAGAATACATGGTGAAGCTGGAGCGCGCTTTACAATCGCTGTTTCAGATGAAGGCTTAGCTACGTTTGAGTGGGGGAGGAAAGCAAGTATCGAGGAGATTTCGATAGGGCTGCTTGAACGAGGTTTCAAGGGCTTAATTATATGTGAGGGTTTTAAACACTCGACTTTGCCTAAGATAGCCATAATATCAGGCGAAGAAGACGAGAAGTTAGTGGAGAGCTTAGACAACATCGTAGCTTTAGTAGCTGATCAAAAGCTATTAGCTAAGCTTAAGCAGAAATACGTGGGCATCCCTATCTTTAGCTTTAATAATTATGAGGAAATAGCTCTTTTTGCGAAGAACATCGTAGCAGAGAAGTTGCTTGAAAGAATGCCAAAGGCAAATTGTAGAAGATGTGGTTATGAATCATGTCAAGACTTAGTTGAGAGTTTTCTCAAAGGCAAAGCTTCGCTTAAGAACTGTAAGCTTCTTCAATTAAGACAAGCCGAACTTGAAGTAAATGGTGTGAAAATACCGCTTTCTCAATATCCACAGCAAGTCTTCGCCGATGTCGTATCATCACTCGTAAAGAGCCTAAAAGGTATACCTGAGGAAGTCCAGGAAATTAACTTGAAGATAAAGCTAAGCAGCGCGCCCAGATAGGTACTCTATAGCTTCCTTGGAAAGCTTAAGCTCCTTAGCAACCTTATGGCCCATTTCAGGATTCTCAGAGAATATTATCTGAAGGTAAGGCAAATACTCTATGATAGCTCTCCTCTTGGAAATATGGCATTTCTCCTTAATCTTGCTCAATATCTCGTTTTTAACCCCCCTTTCCTCCTTCGTCGCACTCAACATTAGGATATCCTTTGGAAACTGATATTTAACAAACTTAAACGGCCTCTTCTTAGCCAATGCGACGCCTGCGGTAGCGAAGTCAATGACATACTTAAATAAATCCCAGTTTTGACTACGCTTAACTCTAGCATAGTATACATCCGCCTTTGATAAAGCGTCATAAGCAGCTGCCAACTCTTCAACATCTTCATACTGATATGGTATGTTCTCGTTAATCCACTTAATCAATGTGTCAAAATCCACAAGCGAACCTTCTAATGCCATTTTAGCAGTAACAGCTGTTTTTGCTGAAAATAGCCTTCTAAGGACTTCAAAGGCATTTTGTTGCTGTGTCCTATAGTAAAGCCCCATAACCATTTCCTTAGTAAGCTTCTTAGCCCCTTGAGCAACCATCTGCAGATCATTTAGCGCAGCTCTGACATCTCCTTCCGCATGTTCAGCGATGACCTTAAGAGCTTCGTCGTCGGGTATTATACCCTCCATTCTGCAGATTTGCCTTAGATAGGCGACAATGCTAGTAGACCTAATCCTATCATATTTAAACATCTCACAGAGATTTCTAAGCTCTTTAAACGATGGATCCCACGGGTCATTTGCTGTCATAACTACCGGAAACCTAGAGTACTTTACAAGTTCAACAACAGCAGGTATTCCTCCCCTATCCTCAGATGTTATGCCATCTATCTCATCTAAAAATATCAGCTTACCTGAGTATCCGAAGAGCGAGGCTTGTAAAGCAGCACCACCAGCAACTCTCTCAATAGCTTCTTTAGTTCTAACATCACTGGCATTTAGCTCAACAAGCTCTAAGTTAAACTGCTGAGCTGCGATTTCAACCGAAAGCGTTTTACCAACTCCGGGAGGGCCGTGTAAAAGAGCTGCTGGCTTAACATTTTTCCCAGCTAGCCTATCTTTAAGCCATCTTCCAAACGCTAATGCCACATCGCGGTTCCCCACGATATCCTCAAGCTTCTTAGGCTTATACTTTTGAACCCAAGGCATGCTCAACTAGGCGCTCCCTCACTTGGCATAGCCAATTTTCTTGCCTAAGAAAGCCATCTTAGCAAGCAAGCTATTAAGCTGAATTTCGTCATTGCTACCTTCAACAATTCTATACTCGGCTTCGCCAACCAAGTCAGCTAATTGAAGTTTAATGTCCTCAGGTACGGGTAATGCGAAAATCTCCCTATGAATTTGCCTAACGACATCTACACCTGATAAGCCGTAGTTGAACATAAGCTGCCTTAAATTCTCCCTAGCTTCAATAAACTGTCCTCTTAAAGCCATGTCGAGCATTTTCTTAAGCTCGGATGGACTTACCCTACCTGAAATCCTGTAGACAGTCTTACCATCGACCACCCCTCCTAGAGCGGCTGCCGCTTGAAGAAGATTTATGATTCTTCTAAGATCTCCTCCGCCTACATATAGCAGAGCGTCGATGCCGTCGTCTGTGACAGTAACGCCTTCTTTTTCAGCTATGTACTTAATCCTAGCTGCAATATCCTCAGGTTTTAATGGTGAGAACCTGAAGAGCGCGCATCTAGACTGTATTGGCTCAATTATCTTGCTTGCATAGTTACAAACTAGTATGAATCTACATGTCTGAGTATAGCGCTCCATAGTTCTTCGCAAAGCTTGTTGAGCATCTGCTGTCATGTTATCTGCTTCATCTAAAACTAATATCTTAAACGGTACTTCACCTAAAGGTATTGTACGAGCAAACTCCTTGACAGTAGTCCTTATAACATCGATGCCTCTCTCATCACTAGCGTTTAGTTCAAGGTAATTTTGAGCAAAATTTTCCTTAAACAAATCTCGTGCTAAACATAAAGCTGCTGTAGTCTTACCTGTTCCAGGCGGCCCTGCGAAAAGGCAATGCGGCATGGTTTTTTCCTCAACGAACTTCTTCAACCTTCTAACCACATCCTCTTGATTAACGATTTCATCCAGCGTCTTCGGCCTATACTTCTCAGTCCACATTATCTCAGCTTCAGCAGACACGTTTTCTCACCTCATCACGCTTTGAATTGACATATGCATCTCTAAACCTAAAAGTGTTCTCACAAGAAAGCTTTTTAAAGCTAAATCCAAAAAACGCCTTCGAACTATGGTAATACTGCGAAGAACATGAGCTAACTGAAATAGAGAATTTTTAAGCTGTTCAAAACGCCGTTTTCTTTATGAAAACCTATTCTTTTTTAACCTCTTAGAAGTATTTCAGAGCAGACCGGTGCAGTTAATGATAACATCGGCTATAAGAGCTCAAGACTTAAGTTATGAAGAGGCACAAGTTGACGTAGTCTTCATTAAACCCTGTCCGCAGGTGAAAGTAGCTGAAGAAGTGCTTGGACCCTTTAATGAGGGGGTTGAAACAAAGCTTCCGCTATGGCTTGCTATGAGCTTAGCTAATCAAGGCATTGTCAGATTAAGACAAGACAGCTCTAGAAGTTTAGTTGAGCTATCAAAAAGCGCTTGGAGAGAAGAGCGCTCCGATACGCTGCTACCTGTAGACCCCGATTTTTACTCAAAGCTTAGGAGCTATTTAAAGGAGCTTAAGCTTAAAGTTGAAAAATCTCCTTCGCAGCAAGCTCTAAACGAACAGAGGCAAGCGGAAATAAAGGCAAATGACCTAGTTAACTGCCGATTGCAGAAGATTGTGAAAATGGCATTGGACAAAAATCCTCCCAAAAACTTAGTAGATAACATGACCACCGAAGAGAAGGTCTTCTTCAATAGCTTAAGGGAATTGATAGAAAAGTGGAGAGGCTTGATTTTAGGCATATGAGGTGTTGAAACGTGGGCTTAGAGCTTACACCAGAGCTTCTAGATCCACGAGAGAAGTTTGTCAACTTTTATAAGACGTTTCAGGCGCCAGACGGCTCGTTTAAGTATCGAGAGAGAATAAGGCAAATGGCATCTCTAGGTAAGAGATCGCTAGTAATAGATTTTGAAGACCTACTTGTTTACGATCACGAGCTTGCTACAAGTTTAATTGAGGAGCCAGCTAAAGTCATCGAAGCTGCCAGCAAAGCAATTTTAGATGTAATGCGTGTTGAAGACATGGAATATGCTAATAAAGTCAAGACCTTTAATGCTAGGTTTAGGCGATTAACAGAAGCTACGTCTCTTAGGGCGATTAGAGTCGAGAACCTAAACAAGCTCATAATGGTTGAGGGAATAATAACGAGGGCAACAGCAGTTAAACATCTTCTCGTGAATGCTGTCTTCCGCTGTGAAAGATGTGGAGAAGAAATACCTCAACCTCAGCCAGGCGGCCCCCTTGTAACGCCTGCTCAATGCACTAATCCAGGTTGTCAAAGAAAAGGCCCCTTTAGGTTAATACCTGAGCGCTCAACGTTCATGGATTGGCAGAAGCTAACGTTGCAAGAACGTCCAGAAGACTTACCGCCAGGCCAGCTACCTAGGTCAATAGATGTCATAGTTAGAGACGACTTAGTTGATGCCGCTCGCCCTGGAGACAGAGTTTCGATAGTAGGTATCTTAAAGCCACAACAAGACGTAACTGCTCGAGGAAGCAAATTAACGACCTTTTCCTCATATATTGAGGCAAATTACATCGATGTCGCTGAGAGAGGAGCAGAAGAAGTTGAGATAACACCTGAAGATGAGCAAAAAATCAAGGAGTTAGCAAAGGACCCTTTAATCCACAGCCGAATAGTCCGTTCAATAGCCCCATCAATACACGGCTTGGAGGAAGTGAAAGAGGCAATAGCCTACTTACTCTTTGGAGGAACGCCCAAAGTAATGCCAGATGGCGTCAGAATAAGAGGAGACATAAACATATTGCTTGTAGGAGACCCTGGCACAGCTAAGTCCCAGCTACTACAGTACGTTGCTAAAATCGCTCCAAGAGGCATATATACATCAGGTAGAGGCTCAACAGCGGCTGGGCTTACAGCAACCGTAGTTAGGGACAAGACAACAGGGGAGTTCGTATTAGAGGCAGGTGCCTTGGTCTTAGCAGATGGCGGCGTAGCGTGCATAGATGAGATCGACAAGATGCGCCAAGAAGATAGAGTAGCAATACACGAAGCCATGGAACAGCAGACAGTGAGTATAGCTAAAGCGGGCATAGTAGCGCAACTTAACGCTAGGGCATCCATATTAGCTGCCGCAAACCCTGCATTAGGAAGGTACGTTCCGCACAAAACCCCTGCCGAGAACATAGACTTGCCCGTTACAATACTATCACGCTTTGACCTAATCTTCCCGATAATGGATAGACCTGATGAAGACCGCGATAGAGCCTTAAGTGAACACATATTAAGGTTACACCAGCATCAATCTCCAGCGCACGAAGGGATAATACCGCCAGATCTCTTAAAGAAGTACATAAGCTATGCTAGGAGATATGTGACGCCACATCTAACACCTCAAGCTGCAAAGAGGATACAAGACTTTTACTTAGAAATGAGAATGAAAAGTGAAGGACCGGATTCTCCAGTTCCAATATCACCTAGACAACTTGAAGCTTTAATCAGGCTTTCAGAAGCGAGAGCTAAAATAGCGTTAAGGTCAGAAGTACTAGAGGAAGACGCTGACGCTGCTATACGGTTAATGAAGTACTTCTTAGTACAGGTAGGTATGGACAAGTCGACAGGACGCTTTGACATAGACACGATATTAGTAGGCAGGCCCAAGTCACAAAGCGATAAGATAGCTAAGCTACTTGAGCTTTTGATAGAAATGGAGCGCGAAAACGAAGGAGGACCTGTTAGAAAAGATCAGTTTATTGAAAGGGCTGAGCTATTAGGCTTAGAACGCTTCTTTGTGGAAAAAGTGTTAAATCAGTGGAGAAATGAAGGGGTAATATACGAGCCTAGGTCAGGTTATATAAAGAAGGCTTAGCGAAAACCTTGGAGGGTTACAAAAATAGAAATTGCCGAGCTTCCCCTACCTTTGCCAGTTAAGGAGCTGTTAATGAGCAGAGGCTACGTCACGCTATACCCTCCTCAAGAAGAGGCAATAAAACAAGGTGTTCTTGAAGGAGAAAATGTCGTCTTAGCAATACCAACAGCTTCAGGCAAAACACTTGTAGCTGAATTATGCATGATAAAGCACGTACTTGAAAAAGGCGGCAAGGCCCTTTACATGGTTCCTTTAAGAGCTTTAGCATCAGAAAAGTATGAAGAGTTTAAGAAGTATGAGGAGCTTGGCATTAAAGTAGCGATTTCGACTGGAGATTATGACTCGTCGGATCCTTGGCTCGAAAGCTACGACATCATAGTCTGCACGAACGAAAAAGCAGACTCACTTTTAAGGCATAACGCTCCCTGGCTAAGAAAAGTTTCAATAGTTATAGCAGATGAAGTGCACTTAATCAACGAGCCGTCGCGTGGACCAACACTTGAGGCAGTGTTAGCTAGGCTTCTTCAAAACAATCCAAACCTACAAATTCTTGCACTTAGCGCTACGATAAGAAATGCTGATGAAATAGCTAAGTGGCTCAAAGCTAAGCTTGTGGTAAGTGAATGGAGGCCAGTTACATTAAGAGAAGGGGTCTATGCGCAGGGCGAAATCGTGTTTAAAGACGGTAGCATAGTAAAGGTAGATGAAAGGTTTGGGGATCCAGCGGTTACACTAGCAGTCGACGTTGTCAAGTCAGGTGGACAGGCGCTCATCTTCGCCAGCAGCCGTCAATCAGCTGTCTCATTGGCTAAAAAGCTTCAAGATCACATAGCTCCACTACTTAAGCAAAAAGAGAAAAATGCATTAAGGGAAGTAGCTGAACAAGTGCTTAGCGTAGGTGAGAAAACTAAGTTAAGTGAAAAGCTTTCGGAGCTAATACAATGCGGAGTGGCTTTTCATCATGCAGGTCTTCATGGTGCACATCGCAAGATAATTGAGGACGCTTTTAGAGCTCTAATTTTAAAAGTTGTATGCGCAACGCCAACATTAGCAGCCGGCGTCAACTTACCAGCTAGGAGAGTTATCATAAGAGACTACCGAAGATATGAGCCTGGGCTAGGCTATCAAGCGATATCAATTTTAGAGGAAAAGCAAATGGCTGGTAGAGCTGGGAGGCCCAGATACGACAAGTATGGCGAGGCCATCTTAGTAGCCAAAAACAGGGATGAGCAAGAGTTTCTACTAGAACAATACGTATTAGCTGAGCCTGAACGCATATGGTCAAAACTAGGGACTGAGCCGGCTCTAAGATCACATATCCTCTCTACAATAGCTTCAGGCTTTGCTAACACAGAAGCGGGGATATTGGATTTCCTGAACTACACGTTTTACGCTCATCAATATGGAAGCAAAAACCTTGAAAGCCTAGCACTAAAGGTCATTGAGTTTTTAGAAAGAGAGGATATGGTTGAGCGCAGTGGACAAAGGCTCTATGCAACCAAGCTTGGTAAAAGAGTCTCTGAGCTTTACATAGATCCATTGTCAGCAGTCATAATGAGAGATGGGCTTTCAAAAAGACCTAGTGCCATCGCGCCAATAGGCTTGCTACACCTAATATGCCATACGCCTGATATGCCAAAACTCTATCTTAAAAGAAGAGATTTAGAGCCATTGTCGCTTTTCGCTAGTTCGAACAGCCAAGTCTTTTTAGTTGAAATGCCTGACGAATTTGAAGACCCGGAAGGGTACGAGCTCTTCTTAGCTGAGCTTAAGACAGCTATGTTGTTAAACGATTGGATAGAGGAAGTGCCTGAAGACTCGATAATAGATCGTTATGATGTTGGGTCAGGAGACATACATGCATATGTTGAGACAGCCAGATGGCTTCTCTACTCGATGTACGAGCTAGCTAAGGTCTTAGAGATCAAGGAGGTATTAGCGGATATCCATAAGCTACTCTTAAGAGTAGAATCCGGTGTCAAGGAAGAGCTATTGCCGCTTGTTCAGCTAAGGGGTATAGGTAGGGCACGAGCAAGGGCGCTTTACAATGCTGGATATAGACACTTAGAGGACTTAAGAAAAGCAACGGTAACTGATTTGCTTAAAGTGCCGTTAATTGGTCCTGAGACAGCGAAGTCAATTAAGGAACAGCTAGGCAGTGAGCTAACTAAAGAGGAACTCGAAAAGGTTAAGAAAGCATCAAAACAACTTTCACTATTCGACTATACCACTTAACCTTCTCTAAATAGGTCTTAACCCCTAAGCTCTTATACAAGAGTATCAGCAAGATGTAGAGAAGAAGCTTCTTAAGCTCTGGGTGGAAGGTCTTGAGGAAGTTTCACATTGCCTCCGATGAAGACATAAAGAGCGGCGAAACCTCTGATGTATATTATCTTAGGACGAAGAAAATCTTGGAAGCAAAAGGACTAGCATCCACTAAGGTTGTAGCGGAAGCGACGGTTAGCAGTTTACCTAAGAATTGGCATTGGTGTGTTATATGCGGCATAGAAGAGGAAGCTCATTTATTTGAAGGCCTGCCCGTTAGCGTGTACTCTGTAAGAGAGGGTACAGTAGTGCCTTTGAGGGATATAGATGGCTTAAAAATTCCTGTCATGAGAATTGAGGGAGCCTATGCTGCTTTCGCACACGTCGAGACAGCCTCTGTAGGTCTTTTATGCCAAGCAACTGGCGTTGCGACAGCTGCCGCAAGAGTAAAGATAGCTGCAGGCTGGAAGCCTGTCTACGCCTTCGGCATTAGAAGAATGCATCCTGCAATCGCCCCCATGCTAGATAGAGCCGCCTTCATCGGGGGGTTTGATGGCGTATCTGGCGTGCTAGGTGCTAAGCTCATAGGTATAAAGCCTTCAGGCACCATGCCTCATACGCTAATCTTAATCTTCGGTAATCAAGAAGACGCGTGGAAAGCTTTTGACGAAGTTATCGAACAAGACATACCGAGAGTAGCTTTGGTAGATACATTCTATGATGAGAAAGTTGAAGCCCTTATGGCAGCTAAGCTCTTAAAGGACAAGCTGTTTGCTGTTCGCTTAGATACTCACGGTTCTAGAAGAGGAAACTTCGCTGACATAATAAGGGAAGTTAGATGGGAATTAGATATCAATGGGTTTAAGAACGTTAAGATCATGGTCTCAGGTGGCTTAAACGAAGAGAACATAGGTGAGCTTAGCAAAGCTGGAGCCGACATCTTCGGTGTTGGGACATCTGTAAGCAACGCGCCAACAGTTGATTTCGCGATAGACATTGTTGAAGTTGAAGGAAAGCCCTTAGCTAAACGCGGTAAGCTAGCTGGTAAAAAGCAAGTTTGGCGATGTAGGAGCTGCTTCACGTGGAAAGTCACATTAGCTAATACGTGTGAAGTAAAGTGCCCTAGGTGTGGCGATGTCATGGACCCAGTACTTGAGCCGCTAGTTGAAGAAGGCAGGATAGTTAAAGATTTGCCTAAACCACAAGAAATAAGGGATTACGTCATTTCACAAATAAAACACTACAACATAACTCTATAGTGAGGTCTTGCAATTGTCAAATGGCTTTGAAATCACTCTAGTTAAAGCTAGGGAGATATTAGATTCGAGAGGAAACCCAACAGTTGAGGCTGAAGTACATACATTAGCTGGAGGCATAGGAAGAGCTTCTGTACCATCAGGAGCTTCTACAGGAGCTTATGAAGCATTAGAGGTAAGGAATGGAGATCAGAGACGTTTTAAGGGTAAAGGCGTCTTAAAAGCCGTTGAAAACGTCAACAAAATAATAGCGCCAGCGCTCATTGGGCTAGATTCGAGAAAACAGGAAGAAGTAGATAATACGATGATATCGCTTGATGGCACAGCAAACAAGTCAAAGCTTGGCGCCAACGCTATCTTAAGCGTATCTTTAGCGACAGCAAAAGCGGCCGCTGGCACATTAAATAAACCACTTTACAAATACCTTGGAGGAGACGAAGCGTCAACTTTGCCAGTGCCGCTTATGAACATCATAAATGGAGGGAAGCACGCTGGAAACCAGCTTGCATTACAGGAGTTCATGATAATACCAGTAGGCTTTAAAAGCTTTAATGAAGCGTTAAGAGCTGGAGTTGAGGTATATCAATCTCTCAAGAACGTCTTAAAGAAATTATATGGAGCAAGTGCCATAAACGTGGGAGATGAAGGTGGTTTTGCACCACCAATGAAATTAACAGAAGAAGCTCTCCAAGCCCTAATGAAGGCAATAAGCGATGCGGGGTATACAGAAGACGAGGTGATGCTAGGCTTAGATTGTGCTGCTTCAAGCTTCTACGTAAACCAAAAAGAAGTGTACCTAGTTGATGGAGAAGAAAAAAGTAGAGATAAGCTCTTCGACTATTACCTAGAACTTATCAGTAGATACCCAATACTGTCAATTGAAGACCCGTTTGAAGAAAACGATTTTCAGTCATTTAGCGATTTTACAAGAGAGGTTGGGAAACACGTACAAGTTGTCGGAGACGATTTATTCGTCACGAACATAAACCGCTTAAAACAAGGAGTTTCAATGAAAGCTGCGAATGCCTTGTTGCTTAAGGTTAACCAAATAGGTACGTTGTCAGAAGCTATAGCTGCAGCTAAGTACGCTTTTGAAAACAGCTATAACGTAATTGTAAGTCACAGATCAGGAGAAACTGAAGATCCGTTCATTGCTGACTTAGCAGTAGCTCTCAATACAGGTCAAATAAAGACAGGTGCTCCAGCGCGAGGAGAGCGTACTGCAAAGTATAACCAGCTCTTAAGGATTGAAGAGGAGCTTGAAGCAAAAGCGAGATATCCTGGAAAAGAAGCTTTTAAGAAGAGATTAGGCTAAATCATGAGGCTTAGCCATGGCTCTCTACGAGACATCAAGCTATGCACTAGCAGGTGAATACGTACATCCAGGTCCTCCATATGCAATGCCCCTAGCGAATTACAATGGTAGGCTCTCAATAAGCTCCAAAAACGGGATAATAGAGTTTTCAGAACTTTATAACTATGTTAAAGAACTCTACGGTTACGTTAAGGGCTTTCACCTAATACACGAGGAAACTCTGAAAAATTCCTATAATGTGCTTAGGCAAAGCTTTAAGGAACACTTTAAAGGACACGTTAAGGTATTATGGGCAGTAAAATCTCTGCCTGTTAAAAGAGTTTTAAAGATATTAGCTGAAACAGAACTTGACGGCGTTGACGTAGCTTCGCCTCAGGAAGCTCAGTTAGCTTCTCACTTAGAGGTTCCCATGAGCTGGTCCACCTACACGTCGCCTCTAAAAAATGAGTATTGCTTGACACATGTGCTTAAGTTAGGTATCATAGATATAGTTGATAGTTTAGATGAGCTTGCGTTAATCGAGAAACTTGTTAGGAAACATAATCTTCCCAAGCCCAAAATAGGTATAAGGGTCAACCCAGAGCTTGAAGTAGAACTCCCACATCCGATTTTTACAGCTTCTCCTCTAAGTAAATTCGGCGTGCCCTTGAACTACGTCGACAAGCTCGCTACTAAGATCAAGGAGTTAGGATTTGAGCTCAAGCTCATACACTTGCACATAGGCTCCCAAATACCTGAGCCAGGTCTTTATAAGACCGCATTAGTTAAGCTCTCTAAAGCCTTGAAAAACTTAGATTTTAATGCCCTTGACATAGGAGGAGGTCTACCGTTTAACTATATGGCTAAAAGCCAATGGCTTGAGCTAGCAGAACAAGGGTATGCGCCTAAGTTTAAGTCACATATAAGCTATGAAGTAGATGACTTCGCAAAAGAGATTTCGCAAAGTGTCAGAGAAAACTTCAGCTCGGTCGACACCTTACTATTAGAGCCAGGACGAGTCATAGTAGCTGGAGCTGTCGTCACTTGTGGTGAAGTCTTAGGCTTTAAGCAGCTATATACAAAGCAAGGTCATAGCATTGGATGGGTTATATCAACAGTCTCTGTAAGTGAACTACATCATAAGCTCGTAGAGCCGGACCTCTTTCATCACATAATACTAGCAGATAGGCTTAACGAAGAAGAGAAAGCAACAGCTGGTGTAGGAGGAGATCTATGCTTTACTGGAGATGTGATAACGCCCACTAACGTATTTTTACGGATGCCCATGCCTAAACCAAGAGAGTGCATGTGTGTAGTAAATACAGGCGCTTACTCAATAGCGGGGGCATCAAATTTCCATAGAACACCTCGATTTCCAATACTCTCAATTACCGAAAAAGGAGACATCTTAATAGCTAGAAAACCAGAGCCCTTCGATCCCTTTAGCCCCCTAGACCTATAACTACTCCCACTCAATTGTGGCCGGGGGCTTGTGAGTTATATCGTAGACGACCCTGACAACTTCAGGTATTTCATTTGTAATACGTGTCGAAATTTTCTCGAGAACTTCAAAAGGTATTTTAGCGAAGTTAGCTGTCATGGCTTCAGAGCTTTCTACAGCTCTAACTGCTACAACATAGCCATAAGCCCTACGATCTCCCTTAACGCCTGTAGTCTTATCACTTAACAACACAGCAAAGTATTGCCAAAGCTTATCCTTTAAACCAGCTTTTTCAACTTCTTCCCTAACGATGCTATCAGCCTTCTTTAAAATCCTGAGCTTTTCCTCAGTTACTTCGCCAAGTATCCTAACAGCAAGCCCAGGTCCTGGAAAAGGCTGACGATAGACTATTTCATCAGGTAAGCCGAGTAATTTAGCTACTTTTCTAACTTCATCTTTGTAGAGATCCTTGAGAGGTTCAACTACACCTTTAAACTCTATCTTAGATGGAAGCCCCCCTACGTTATGATGAGTCTTAATTTTATCTGAATACCTCCTGAAACCGGACTCTATCCTATCTGGGTAAATAGTTCCTTGAACTAAGTACTCAGCTCCATAGCTTCTAGCAACTTCTTCAAATACTCTTATAAACTCCTCTCCAATAATCTTCCTCTTCTCTTCAGGATCTTTAACTCCTTTAAGCTTCTTCAAAAAGCGATCCTTAGCCTCCACCTTTAAAATGTTAAGGCCTAACCTTTGAAAAGTAGAAAATATCTGCTCAGGTTCACCTTCTCTCATAAACCCATGGTCAATAAAAACTGCGAGCAACTTATCTCCAACTGCCTTGTTTGCAATCATAGCTGCTGTTGAGGAGTCAACGCCCCCACTAAGCGCTATAATACATTTGGCATCTCCAACAAATCTTCGCACCTCGCTAACTGCTTTATCAACGAAATTCTCCATTCTCCAACTTGCAGAGCACTTGCAAATCTTAAAAGCAAAGTTTTCTAACAATTTCATTCCGCTTCTCGTATGCTCAACTTCAGGATGCCATTGAATACCATAAATAGGTCTTGAATAATGCTTAAACGCCGCGATATACCCATGTTCACTTAAAGCTAATACTTTAAATGTCTCAGGAAGCTCTTTCACATAATCTGAATGGCTCATCCAGACAGCTTCCTCTTTACTTAACCCCTCGAGAATACTATTGCTTTCTAGCACATTAATACGAGCTAAACCATATTCTCCAATACCCTTTAAGACCTTCCCTCCCATTAACTGAGCTAAAAGCTGATGCCCATAGCATATGCCTAATAAGGGGATATTAATGTCTAAGGGGTTCCAGCTTATTTTCGGTGCATTAACTTCATAAACGCTTGATGGACCACCAGATAAAACTACGCCCTTAACCTCAATTTCTCCATTTCCTTTAAAAGATCGAGGATCTACATCAGGTGGTATAAGCTCAGAGTATACCTCAAGTTGCCTAAACCTCTTACATATTAAATGAGCGTATTGTCCTCCAAAGTCCACAACTAGTATGGCATCCATATGCCTCACTAGCGAACTTCAAAACTCTAAGATTTAACTTAACTGTTGCGTTAAATTAAGAGGAGAACTTTCTTAACACAAAATTTAAGAGAATACGCAGAGAATACCAAAGATTTAACTGGTGTTTTCTTATGAATTTACGCAGCTTAGCTGCATTGCTAGCTTTATTTACAATTCCCCATCTTATAGGCTATTACCTTTTAAATGCCCCGTTAATCAGCTGCATTTTGCCTTTATCTGCATGCATCCTACTATTAGCTGTAGTGATCAAGCTAGCATTACATTGGAGGATGAGCACGATATTGTTTTCCCTGATATTGATGATAATAAGCGTCCTCTTCCTATTATCGGCAGAAATAATGAAATTTCTTATCTACACCAATTTAATACCCCCTATTGAAAAGATCTACTATCTGTACATACTGGCCATGGTTCCAGGGGCTTTCGGTATATCAACCTTAATCAGTGATTGGAAAAACAACATTAAGATAAGTCGAATAGATTACATACTTCCACTAGCATTTGCCATCCCTGGAACAGCGCTAATTGTCCCCTACTTCATAAACCCCGATATTTACCTTAATGACCTACACGTATTGGGATGTGGTTACCTATTGCTGTTAACCTCGTTTTTCGCTTTCCTAGCAATAGTTATTCACAAACGCTTCTCATGTAGCTTATCCTCCTATATGCTGGTATTAGGCATCTTACTCTTGTTATTTGCTCATTGTCTTGCCCCTCTACAAACTACGCTTAGAGACTTAGCAGCTTTGCCTTTGACGCTCGGTTATGTAATATTGTCAGCAGCTTTACTTTACTTCATGAGGGAATCTGAAGGTCATGGAGCAGAAACGTATCTTAAGGCTTCGCCTTCGTTAAGCTTAGACTTAGCTAAAAAAGTTAAAGATGAGGGAAATACCCCCTAATTATTGGCAACGATGTCTCCCCAGCTCTTTGAAGATACCTCTCTTAGAGATAAGTTATACGTTTTCAAGGATAGGAGAGACGCTGGAAGAAAGTTAGCAAACATGTTGTCTCCACGCTATCAAGGGCTAGACTGCGTTGTACTAGCTATTCCAAGCGGTGGTGTGCCAGTTGCCCTGGAGGTTGCTAAACACCTCAATGCCGAGCTTGATATAGTGATATGCAGAAAAATACCGATACCCTTTAACAAGGAAGCAGGTTTTGGCGCTATTTCCCCTGATGGTGATATCTATCTAAACAGAGCTTTAGTCAGAAGTCTTGGCTTAGATAATCAGTACATACGTTGGGCAGCGAACCGAGTCCTTTCCGAAATCAAGAGGAGAGAACAAGTTTTTAGAATGAACCGCCCACCTGTAATTCTAAAGAATAAACATGTCATCCTAGTTGACGATGGCTTAGCATCAGGATATACGATGTTAGCTGCTGTACATTACGTTAAGAAAAGAGAGCCTTCTAAAGTCATAGTAGCTGTACCTACATCTCCTAATGAGTCAATAAACCTGCTTTTACCGCATGTTGATGAGCTTTATTGTCTCAACGTTAGGGACATCTATCCATTTGCTGTAGCAGATGCCTATGAGATTTGGTATGATTTAAGCGACCAAGAAGTGGTATCCTTACTCAAAGAAGCGTGGAATATGTCTTGAAGCACCAAGGGGGCTTTCAAACGTTAGCTGATGAAGCTACTTATAAAAATACGATAAGGTTAGCTTCTATAAGGTCTTTGAGAAGGCGTCTTGACGATGTGCTATTATTGGCTTTCATGTCAATGTTGCTTGTTCTTTCCATTACCATATCAAGAACCCTTGCTGAAATAATGATCTTCGTTGCCCCTTTGGCGATAATATTTCTTATATTGTTAATAAAGCGTAAGAACCTACTTTCACTTGCATTATACGTTATTAGGCCACCATTAGCTTCATATCTCATAAAGGCATTAAAACAGGCTGATAAATCAGCAGCTTCATTAAATGCCACGTTCTCAATAACATCTAAGAAAGAGAACTCTCAAGTAATATGTTTAATAGAGCTATCACTTAGTTTAAACACACGTCAAGAAACTTGGAAGTTTAAACATACTGACCTAGCCTTTTGTAAAATAGTCTTTTGGAGCAACATCTGCTACTTGTTAGCGACGGCAAGAAAACACGGCATAAAGCTATTCCTGTCCCAAAACTTCACATAACATAGGCAGTAACTTTGCTAAATCCAAACCTTCCCCTCTCTTATCCACGATTTCACATATCCTTTTAAAGAGGGCGTGCTTATCAGCAAAGGTGCAAAACTTCCTTAACAATTCAGAAACCCCTCCACATGAACAGACCTTTAAGACTAAATCATCGTCGCAGAACATCATCTCAAGAAGTTTCCTTAAAAGCTCATCATTCTCAATAATTTTCGCTATACCCGATGGGCTACTTAGCATTTCAACCACGTTAACTTCTCCTTCCTCATGACCAAAGCCCCCCTTAGGCATCGTAAGCGCATTAAGGGGTTCACATGGAGTTCCATCTTCATGTACAAATAACGTTACGGAGCAATACGTAGTCTTAAAGACCCTTCTTCCATGAGGGCATTTCACCACATACTCTTCAGCTACCGTAGATATGGGCTTTCCTCTAAACTCAAATACATTAGACAATCTCCTTCACCTCTTCAGCAAGTAAACGAGGCAATAAATTGAGGTCATCAACAATCTTAACGTTTCTAAACCTCTCAAGATACTCTATAGGAACTTCATCTTCGAGGCAAAACGCCATTATGTGCATTTTTCTCAAAGTCCGCATTAAGGACATAGCTCTATCAACGTCCTCCCACGAATCAGGATAACCATCAGTTATCAAGATAACGCTCTTACGCTCTGATGCCCTCCAGCTTAATGAATATGCCCTCTTCAACGCCTCTCCTAAAGGCGTCCCTCCCATAGCCTGCGGATAAAACCTGCCTTGTGCTATCTCCTCATGAAAGTCCTTTAATACCCTTATTCCTCCCCCAAAGCCGACAACAGATGTCCTAATAGCTGATATAGGCTTTAACGCTTCAAGCAGTATTACACATGCTTCGGCAGCCTTAACACATCTATCTTTAATCTCCATAGACCCAGATTGGTCAAGAAGGATGCAGATGTCTAAGGCTGGCTTTAACTTCTTAATCCTTAAGTAAAACTTACCACCTAAATCAAAAGTATAGGAGTCGATGAAAGCTTCTTGCTGAAACTTTAAGTTAAGCTCACCATCGGTAGAGGAATCCAATAACGGTTCAAGCCCCTTTTTAGCGAAAATCCTCGAAATCTCCTTGATAACTCCCTCATAGCATCTAACGGTATTTATGTAAAACCTTAAGTCTTCTATACTACTTGGGTTTACTAAGATGTAGTCTGGCACACCTTGAGGTAACGCTCCTTTTTTCTCAAGTCTAGCATAGGGCTCATCAGATACGATAGCTGAAAAGTCTTCAGAAATACTCTTTGCAGTTTTCCAAGGTAACACGTCAACGTTCTCTTTACCGGCTTCGGGGGGCTTGACCTGTTTCTCTTTCGACTTCGAAGCTTTCTTGGCAAGTTCACTAACTTGTTCAGCTGACCTAGAAGTTATCTCAGCGATATCCTCATCCTCAATATAGTATTTTGAATCAAGATAAGCATAGATGCTTTCAGCCAACTTAAACATATCACTTGTAGAAGCCCCGCGTCTAGCAATAAAGAGCCTCGGCAATACGAAATGCAAGTCCTCCTTAACATCCTCATTTAACAGGTAAACATCCACAGAACCAAATCTAGCTGCTTGATATATGGCTTCAATACTTTTTCTTAACTTAGTTTTTCTTCGCCTAAATCCAAGCTTCATGCTTGATACATAAGCTAGAGCTACCGATAGATACTTTGCTAAGGACATGTATTCCTTCAAGCAAAGATATTCAATTCTCAAGTCTTCTAACAAGTTAAATAGAAATGAGAATATCGAAGGGTTATATGAGTCGGTGCGTATAGGATTTCCAAGCTGATTTTCTTTGAACATGTCGAAATCCGTAAAGCGTACGTGAAGTAACTCATGAAGCAAAACCCCCTTTAAAATGATATTTCTTAAATACGGTGTAGCAAGCTTACCAAACCATGAGGCGTTTAAGGCAACCACATACTTATTTTCATGGACTTTCGTAGTCATTCCGGGAGCTTGAGCTTGCTCGGCCACCCAAACTATGCTTAAGTCCACGTCATCAGGTAATACGGCGAAAAGCTCGTCAGGTATTATGCTCATAAAATCAAAACCTCTAACTTCTCCCTCCTCTTCTTAGCTTCAATTGGGCTTTCGTCTAAATCTAAGTAGTACATGAAAGCTTCCTTAACTCTCTCCTTAAACTCTCGAATACCATAAACGTCGATAAACTGTAAGAACACTTTAACCTCTTCGTCGTTCAATGCAGCTAATAAGCTGTCAGGTTCAACCCCGTGAATACGCCTATAAACCTTAGATATGAATGCTTCAAGACTTTGATTTTCAGGTAAACCTACCTCGCTCCTTATTTTAGACAATACTTTATCCATGTCGAAGTCTTGGCTAAAGCCGTTCCATCCATTTTCCTTCATAAAGTGCAGGTCGCTGTTTAATGCAGCTACTAAAGCAGCTATGTTTCTAGCACTTAGTGGGCTTTCACGCGATCTAATTTCTCGCATCAAGCTTAACGCGTACTTAATAATAGGTTCGGGGACTAATAGCTCAAGTCTGTGATATTCAGGGTCTTGTAAAAGTTGTTTAACGATTTCAAGCTCCTCCTCCCAACTAGGGTAGTCAAACCATATTGCTCTAACACGCGTAGCAAAGGCTTGTGGCAAGAAGTAGTCTGATGTGCTCACTCTAGCTGGGTTAGCGCAGAATATGATTCTAAGAGTAGGCTTCGCGTATACGATGAGGTCTCCATCAGTGATCATGGCAGTTCTCTCAAGAAGCTGGTTCATAGTTGAAAGAAGTTCAGGTGTGGCATGTGTTGCTTCATCTACGACTACTATAGCTCCTTCTTCAGCTGCCTGTGCTAAAACACCTTTAACACTTATGAAAGAACCTTTAATAAGCCTCTTACCAATTAGAAGTGTTGTCTTCGTATGCTCAGGTGAAAGCTGTACATAGTATGCTTTAACGCCATGTTCTTTAGCATATTCCTTGGCTAAGTTTAAGGCGAAAACTGTCTTACCCGCACCAGCGGGGCCTATTAAGAAAAGCGGGGTTTTCGAATGCTTAATAAAGAAGTATGCACGTTTAAATTTCTCAAGAACCCCTTTTCCAACAAGTTTGGGTACTTTATTGAGATCAAGCTCATGTATAACAACAGCAAGTTCTTCGCGCTTCTCAGACATTTTACTCATTGTTCAATGACGTTAAGCACAGAGATTAAGATTTCCACTTTAACGGAAATGCCAAAAACTATAACTTTAAGCATAGAGCAAAGATTTGCCATATAGCCAAGGTGGTCATTTTGAACAGCTACAGAGAGCTTACCATCACGTTGTTAACAGGCATGGTCATTGGGCTAATGATAGGGGCGATAGCCTACCAGCCATATATTCAAACATTAACAAGTGAAAACCAAGAGCTTAAAGCATTGTATCAAAGCATACAAGAAAGCTACGTGACGCTACAATACGAACTCAATAAGTCACAAGCTAAAGTAAATTACTTAGACATGTTGGTTAAAACAGCTGGCATCGGAGAAAACTTAACACTAGATAAGATAGCTTTCTACTTTTCAAAACCACCTAACGGCGAGCTAAACCCTAACGCTACATATGAGCGAGGAGATATCGTGTGGATCTATACAGAGCTATCTGGCTTTTGTTGCAAGAAGCTTAATGGGACTTGGGCAATAGATATCATCTTTTGCTTAAGGATATTTGATGCGCAAGGACAACTTATTTGGCAGTTCAAACCATTAAGGTTAAATGCCACTTACGACGAAAAACCTGAAAAACTATGGTATAGAGCTTGGTTACGCCCAAGTACGCCAGGTACCTTCATTATAACGCTAATAGCATATGATAAGATTTCACTTAAATCAACAGCCACGTCAGCTCTCCTAACCATAACTTAAGCATAGCTAGAGAATTCTCAGCCTAAGCTCAGCTCTAGTAATAT
>Ga0180301_10000694_pt1 | contig 26159 bp, 23 predicted proteins | sample GuaBasSediGuay16_FD_121797 | JGI IMG/M metagenome (GOLD analysis project Ga0180301, IMG submission 121797) | Subseafloor sediment microbial communities from Guaymas Basin, Gulf of California, Mexico - Guay16, Core 4569-2, 12-15 cm | ecosystem: Environmental > Aquatic > Marine > Hydrothermal... | reverse complement strand
ATGTTATATCCAAGGCTTTTAATCAATCTTTCTGCTGATGAATAGTAAGTATCTACTCTACCTTTTCTAGCTCTAGCTCTTGAAGCAATGAATTTATCGCAAATCATCAGAATGCCACATAAACTCCTAGATATGTGTCTAGCTCTTAATGAAATTGTCGATAGACTTATCTCCTTAGGCATTATATACTTCATGATATTATATTCCTTGAACATCCTTTTCAAATTCTTTTCACACAAATCTATTGCTTTACTTACTGCCTCACGATTAAATATAGTTCCTAAAACATCACATAGTACATCAGTAACTTCCCCATCAAACTTAAGTAATCTGAAATCCTTATCCTTACTAATTAACTCTTTATATATAGCAAGCAATGAATCGAATCTATCATAAACGGATCCTGAAGCTTGGTGATGCATGAGTACCGCGTATATTATTGAAAATTTAGCTTTAATATCGATATCTAAATTATCAATTAAGTATTTCGCTATGAGTGCCGAAATTATTTCATGGCCAACAAATGTCTTTATATAGTTGAGCTTTTTCTGATAAATGTTAAGAGCTTTACCTATATCGTGTAAAACTCCTGTAATATAACCTATATCTTGATTAATGTAAATAATAAGATTTTTAATTACTTGTTGGCAGCACTTTCCTGTGTTTAGCAAGTGATCATGTAGTAATTCCTGACAGTCCTCAGATGCACATAACTTATAAGTCATAGTAATCCAACCTCAGAATTATATGCATCTCTAAGAAGCTTAAATCCGAAGAACTTAACCATGATCTCTTTGAAACTTATTTTATGTCTAATAAACCTATTTATCCTTGCAATAGTTGTAAGAGGTCTTTTCCTGAGTTCAGCAAATGGGTTAGAAATAAATTTAGTTATTGGGATTTCATAATACTTAGTATCATTGTCACTAGTAATTTCAATAACAACAATTGGTTTATTACCAAGCCATTTTCTTATCCTTGATAATAACATATCTGCAGATACATCTATTAGATCGTAAGAGCCATTAATATTAATAGCCAATGGTATGAGAACTGAATCTCTAATTATAGAACCTTTAAATAGGTCTTCAATCATAGATAAGGACTCCCAGACTTTTTCCTTGCCAAGTACTAAGTTAGCAATGGGTGTAGATTCGAGATAGTTTTCTATGATTCTAGAATTTACATCTATATTATGTAATAAATTCTCAGGTATTTGGTTATACACACTTTCTAATAATTCGATGAAATTAGGCTTAATTATAGCAAATCTCCAGTCAAATCTAGAGTCCATATTTATATGTCTTAACATGTTAATAGTCTTATCTATGATATTTTCAGGATATATAATTTTGGAATTCTTAATAGCGTTCTCTGATACATTGATAATTACCTCACCTTTATCAACACTAGCTATATGCTTTAAACTCCTCAAAACTCTACCAACTCTTTGTATTAGTGCTTCAGGTGGTGCTATGTCTGTAACTAATGCATCAAAACTAACATCAACACCAGCTTCTAGAACTTGAGTTGATATAGTAATAAACTTTTTATGTTTATGTAATTTTTCAATAATTTCACTTAACTTAGTGGCTTTATCTCTTAGTGTATATCTACTATGAATAAGTACTATATCTGAATCAACTCTATTTCTTAATTTTAGATAGACGTCTATAGCTCTAGATACGGTATTTACAATCACTAGTACTTTATCATAGATCTTTATTAGCCTTAATACATCATTAACTATATCATCAGTACTGATTCTTGTCCTTAATTTATTGATGTATTCCTGAGCTTCTATAGAGAGTTCATCAATATTTTTTATATTTACGTATCGTTTAATTGATACTTTATTCTTAATTACCTTATAGCCCTCTTTACCAAGTATTACATATAGAGGTTCCTTATTCTCAAATAATATATTCATGATTATTGTAGGTAAAGTTGCAGTCATATATACTGATGGAATATCTATACTGTTTAAATATCGTGATAATGCTTTAATGAAGGAAATGGACTTAGTTACTGACTCTCTTGGCGATTCACCTACTAGCTCATCAGACTTAGCTAATATATGGATTTCATCAAACACGTTTAGAGCTGATGTAAGTGCTAAATAACTAACATCTCCATGACAATAAGTCTTCGAAAGATCAGGTATTGGTGATACTAATAAAGATAATGAATAACTATCATATGTTGTAACAACATAACGACTAAGAAGGTAAGGGTCCTTAGGTATCTCGATGATTTTACCATTATATCTAATGCTAATATCAATTCCTGCTTGATATCCGATGATGGCATTAGGATCTATTCCTATGCTATATGATTTATGCCATAGTTTTGTGAGTAAATCAGTAATTATTGATCTAAGAGGTAATACATGAAGTATTCTCTTCCACTCATTTAATGTCTCATTTAAGTAATTAATAAATAATGATGATTTACCAAAACCTGTAGGCGCAATAACGGCTAAACCTCTATGCTTCCTTAGATTATTAATGATGTCCTTAAGTATTTCATCTCTCTTAATGCTCATATAAGCTACCTTATGAATTTCTCAATAACATCTATAAACGATCTTAGTCTCTTAGCAGCTAATTCCTTTACATATTCTTCTTTACTCCTCACAACTATTCCTTCTTCAGAGGCTAGATCCTGTAAGATTTCTTCAATACCTTTACCTGTAATTTCACTCTCCGTATCAATATTTACATTAACTACATTACGTAGGTTACCATATAGCATATTCCTGAAATCCTCTTCCCTAAGAGTTCTTAGTATTAGATAGATGTTATCTAATATAGGATCTATGTTTGCTTCAAGAATAGATAATGCTAAATTACGGATATAGATCTTTACTCTCTCAATAACTGGCATAGATGCAATCACTTGAGCAGACTTTGAAGCTCTTATAAGTGCTAGTAATGTATCTGCTAGAGTCTTAGAGAGGTTCAGAGCTTCAGCTTTGTTAATTCCAAGAACTCTGAAAGCATTATCTAGTACATTTACGGAGTTCAATTCAATAGTGTATTCAAGAGTCTTAACGAACTTACGTCCAGTACTCATTAACAAATGAAATACGTATGAAGCATCTAGAAGCTCTTTGAAATTTTCATAATGTCTTTTCACAAGGTGATAGGTTTTATAGAGTAATGCGAGCCTTAGTGAATCAAAGTCCTCAGCATAAACACCAATATTAAGTCCCTTTATATATCTAACAAGTCTATCACGTAATTCAATCATTACCCTAGCTATTGACGGATGAATTGTTTTCACTAATGGATAGTCTATTGTTAAGAATAGATAATAAGGATCCTCAGCACTAACTTGATAAGCAAGTATAGTAAGTAATAATGAAGCATAAGATGTAGGACCCAATGTTATGGAAACTTTACCTCTTCTTGGAGGACCGCTAGGTACTAAATCCTTAATCCCTCCATAGCGTCCCAATTCATAAAATACTTCACTTTCAATGATTGCTGGAGCAGGAATATTGCCGCCTAATTTAAAAGTAAGAGAATTCTTTGCAAGGATAACATCATATATAGATAATTCAGAACTTAAATTCTTATATTTTGAATTCACTATCTTAAATAATTCTAAAGGAACGGAGGATTTGTAAGGTTTAGAAGGAGAAATACCAAGTCTTTTCTTCATTACATACATGTCGGTACCAGGAGCTCCTATGAGAATTACTGGAATTCTTGGTAATTCTGATATATGTTGATCATATTTGCTAAGAACTTTTAGAATTCCCTTACCTAAGATACTTGGGTCTACATCTACTTCTGCATATTCAACACTTTTTCCTACATCATATCCAAATATTAATGGAGTGTTAAGTACTGAGGATAATTCTATATATAGGGTCTTACATATAGCTCCGCCTAAAGGTGTTGGTAATATGATCAATCTTACCATGTTTTCACCGGAATCACATAGTAATCATTTTCATCATCTACAATAACACGTGATCCTTGTTCTACCTTCACTTTAATCGGTTCTCTTGGAATAACAAATTTCCTTAAATACTTTCTCGGGTCCTTAATTTTAGTTAGATTATACCAATCAATATTAGGGTATGGTAAATCTATTTCGTCATAAATTCCTTTAATCACTTTAACCAACTCTGAAGGTGTTATAAATCTAGTCACTACTTCCTTTTCAGTAGTTTCCTTTACATTAAGCATTTTAACCTCATCTATCGATATCGGAGATTCTCTAGATCCTAATCTAACCATGAGCCATGCTGATTTAGTTACCATATCTAATGCTTCCTCATCTGTGAATATGCTTACTTCTATAGGTGCTCCTGGTAAATATATCTTGCCATGAGATTGTATTGCCCATAAATATGGTGATCCTGGATATATGTTCTGTCTCCTAATACCAAGTACTGTTAATATTCTATTTATATCTCTAGTTTCAAAAACGCCCATAATAGGTGATGGTAATTCTAATGAATACGTAATCCATGAACATAATTTAAGAAACTCTATCGATGTGCTATATATATCTGAAGCACTTACTACTGTTTCCGGTAATGCCTTTAGTTTAGTTAATCCATAAGATAGAGCACCAATTATAGATGTGAGAGCTGGATATTTAGTTGATGGTTGTGTTGCTGTATATAGAGGTTGTCTAAGTACGAAACCCCAATGAAATCTTGCCCTAACCTTAACGACTTTCACAGTATCTACCTTAAGTTTTGAGAAATTCCTTTACATAATCTTTAACTTTGGCCATTAAATCCATTATTGTATTATACTTCTCTATCTCTTCAATATCAACTCTATACCCCAATACCTTAACTTCATCACCAAGGAATTCACTGAATTTCTTAGATCTATGTAAGGTATCTTTAATGTAATTACTATGGCTTGGTGGTGAGACATTGAATGGATATCTATGCGATATAGTTACAACTATAGACTCGTAGTCAATTAGTGGATTGAATCTAGTTAACTTAGCTCCAAATATCTTGCTATCTAGCATTAATGCTAAAGAGTCTATGGCACATTCTATTCTCCTAATTTTCTCATCATTTGAAATTACATCTTCAACTTTAATCATACTTGTTCTTCCAATACCATCGATATCTAACGCAAACGTCCATGTGTAAACTGCTGAACCTACCTCAACATAATATATCATCTGCGCTTGACCTATAACTTGTTGAGCTTTAGGTGCATGTCTTACGTGGAATTGAGGTTCAATAGCTACTTTTTCAATAGCATCTATCGCAGGTATTAAATATCCATTACTAAACCTAGAAGTTCTCTTAACAGGTCTTGGACCTGGGAATAAGAATCCTCCTATATCTTCAACTACACAGTTCTTAATTATCTCTACTTCTACTATATGTGGGTCATAGTTTCTTTGTTTAATTATCTGGTTAAGCTTTTGTTCCCAAGGATCTGTTCCAAATAGTTCAGGTTGTGAATGTTTCACGAACTCGTTAATGCTACAGTATGAGCATATAGGTAATTTTCTCTTTTTAGCTAACTCTGCTATCCATGTTTGGTATGCGTGTGCCATTGTTTCTCCGCTGATTGCAGGTACCCATCTAATTACATATCCAGATTTGGTTCTATACACTATAGCTGCTTTCCTATGACGAGTTACGTTACCAACAGATTCAACCATGTTAAGAGCTTCAACGTTTATAATTGCTCTTAAACCTAAGCTAATCCAAACCATATAATCACCTCTCTTCCTTTGTTGGGTAAGTAAGTGCTCTTATTGCAATTTTTCTAACGATTTCTAATCCGCTAACAAGATCTTTATCAAGTTCGTTGAGTAAGTTATTTACGCTATCCTCACTAGCTACATATGCTCTTATCTCTTTATCATTAATTGTACATAGAGGTCTACCTGATTCTATTGATGATCTAGCTATTCTTAGTGCTTCGTATAACGTTGATTGTACAACTTCTTTACCTGTTGCATTTGCTAATCTATCAACAACCGCGTACATATTACACCAAACAAATCTTCTAAGCATATCAACTATATCATTAAATTGAGACATAAACTCACCAGCATATTATAGGAGTCTAACTATATAAAACTTACACATAAATGTATGAATAATGCAATGTATAATTTTTGTATATATTTATATATACACAAAGTGTATGGAGCTTGGATACGATGTTTTTAATTAGAGTTTCATATCTTATTTATGATCACATTTAGAGAATTCATTATCTATGCCCCTTTACAAAAACTATATGTAAGTTAATTCACTTCTTTATCTAGAGCTTATTTTAGTCATAGGATTTATAGGTTTAGTGATTTCAATTCTAGATTTCTACATACATTAGTATCTAAGTAACTGTGTAAATGTGTATTGTTATTTGTCTATAAGATTTATATCATTGTATTGAGTATGGATAGTGATAATTTGGGTACTGCAACATTGAGTATTAGAATTAGGAGGGATCTTAAAGAGAAGATGAAGGAGTTAAGAGAAATTGATTTGGAGAAGTGAAACAGAAAGATTTATTGGGGAGAAAATAAGGGAGATTGAGTTAAGTAAGATATTAAATTGCATCAATGACTTGCTAAGGAATGTAGAACCATCAAAAGAACCTGCTTGGAAAACTATTAGAGAGATAAGGGAGTTAAGGTAGGGTTACATGTATGTTGTTGATTCATCAGTATTTGCGAGCATCATAGTTAAGGATGTATTCCATAAAAGAGCACAAACATTTCTTAAATTTAATTAGAAAATATATAACTTAATCACCGTAGATCTAGCATATATTGAAACAGCTAATACATTATGTGAACACGTCTATGTACTTAAGAGAATTCCTATAGATAAGTACTGTATCCTAAAAGAAAAGATAAAACCATTAGTAGCTAATAGTATTGCAAGAGTATATAGCTCTATAGACTTATTAGAAGAAGCAGTGAATCTTGCTACAAGATATGGTGTCACAGTATATGACTCAATACACATAACACTAGCTTTAGAAGAACAGAGTGTAAAGTAGCAAGCTTCGATAGTAAATTGTACAACATCTTCAAATCAAAAGAACTCAATATAATTTACATTCCCTGACCTAAAATATTTAGTAGATATTTACATAACAAATTATAATAGATAACCATAATAATGTTTTAATGCCTATGTTGTTTGTTATATTTTCTTATTTTCTATTATTTTCCTTAATTTATTCGGTGTTATTATGATTTTTGTGTTGTACTTTTCTCTTTCTAGAAATTCTATGAATTCTCTATCTATTGTTAGTAGTGGTATGTTCATTTCGTTAGCTGTGCTATATATTAGGGCATCTATTAAGTCTCTATGGCCTTTGCGGTATATTTCATATGCTTTGATATATGCTTTTGGTGGTGGTTGTATGGCTATGTATGTATCTCTTATGGCTATTAAACCTTCTTCAATTCTTCTTAGTTTATCTCTGGGTATGAGTCTTAGTACTTTCCACATTGCTTCTAGTATGCTTACTTCTAGGTAGTGTACTTTGAAGAGTCTTAAATATGGTATGATGTTCATAGCCTCTTCTTCAACCTCAATACCTATAGCTGGTAAGAGAAATGTTGTATCAATAATTATCTCATTGCTTTCCAACATATTTCTCTTGCTCCTCAATACTAGTAGATTCAAGTTCTCTAAGAGTTATTTTCGCTAATTTCTCACCATGTATAGATAGCCATATAGCATCACGAATAGGCTCTATAACTAATTTATTACCCTCAATAAACATCTTAACTCTACAACCTTCATAAATCCCAAGCTCATCAGCAATAGCTTTAGGAATAGTAATAACTCTCTTTTTACCAACTTTAACTACAAAAGTTAAGCCCAAACACAACCCCTAAAATATTACTGAGAGACCCATATAAATAATCTATCCAATATCCATAGATCAGACTCATATCAATGAATCTAACTCTACTAATATTGAATATAGCACTAATTCACTTTTCAAGATCACTATCTCTTTTCTATTTTGCTTATTCTTACTTGTCCGAATCCTATGCTTCTTGATCTACCAATACCTAATGCATTTGCTAGTGCTAGTAGTTTTTTGTAGTACTTCTTCATCTTTGGATATGTTAATTCGTATATTATCCAACCTCTAAATCCTCTAACTAGTTTTAGTTTACCAGATTTACCTTTGCCATATATTGCTGTTTCTGGTTTTAGTCTATAGTTAACTTCTACTAGAGCTACATCACTTAGTAATCCAAATTTATACACATCAAGATCTGATGCATTTTTCCTAGGTATCATTAGTTTTGGTGAAACAAATGAGTTCCATAGTCTAGCTAAGTAGCTAAATATAGCTGAGGAAGATGGTACTAATCTATGTCTCTCTGGAATTCTCTTAGACCACTCCCTAAGCTTTGGTGGTGTCATTAATTTATTAGTAAGTATTGTTGGTGTTAAGAACTCAATCTTGAAGTATTTATTGAAATCAAACTCCAAGCTACTAAAGCTAGTGATTTCAGCTCTATCAATAGATGCTAAAAAATCACCATAGGGAGTTTTGAAAATGCCGCTGAATTCACCTAGATCAACTACTTTAGAAGGGTCATTAGTAACTATAGATACTCTAAACCAATAAACTTCATCAGGACTTAGAACTAGTGGTTTTGTATCTTTACTAAATATTGTATATAGAGGTTTTGAACCATGATATATTGGCGATATAGTTATTGGCTTATAACTCTTCCTAGATCTAGCAATATCTCTAAGAAACCTTAACTTATCCGATGTCTCAATCATGTATTTAACTACCTTAGATGTGTATGGTGGTACTATACACTCCCTTACGGGCTTTAACAATATATTAGCTACAATAAGATACGGTACTTTATTTTCTAGATACATACATAGTCCCTTAAGAGCTAATTAACATAAGACCTAGTTGTGTTAATGCATATTTCTGAGGTCTTTCCTTAACAATACTTACTAAATTTAGCTCTTGTAAATGCTGTATGTGTCTTCTAATTGTTGTTTCATCCTTATTCGTTATCTTTGCTAATTCTCTAATTGTTGCTTCTTTAACTGTCCCAAGTGCTTTAAGAACTTCGAATCTTTCGCTTGTTAATTTCGGCAAGTTCATTAGTGTTTGTGGTAGTTGTGATGGTATTTTGACTAGTTGTGATCCATCTTCAAATTCAACTTCTAAAACAACATCCTTATCCCTCAATAATTCATGTAGGAGTAGTATTGATGTATATGTTGCTAATATCAATACTCTCATACCACCTGATAAATTCAGAATTATTTTATTGTATTTTGGTATGTATCTACTTAGTATCTCTCTAATGCTACTAACAGCATTAGAGAAATTACTTAGATCTATTTCGTGATATGTAATTTTTATCTCTCCTAAGAAGTATTTCTTAATGAATTCCTCAATCATAGTTATAGCTTTCATAGTTTTTTCAACTAATTTCCCTGTTAGTAATAATATGTGATCACCTCTATCAAGTCCATATCTTGTAAGCATTCTAAATGCGAATCTCTCTTCAAATCCTAACGTCAGTATTAGTAGTCTAGGCATTATAGCACCACTTAACTCTTTTTATCTAAGCGTTATAAAATAGGTATTGTTTAACTAATTATCTCTTTAGGTTATATATTTAGTGGAATGAAGTCTTTATGGGTAGGAAGCTGAGTTTTGATAAGTCTTGGTATGAGTTGATAAGTAGGAGTGTTAGTGGGCATAGTTATTTCGTTATTAGTCTTAGTTATAGTGTTAGAGTTCTTAGAGATACTATACTACCTCCTTTTACATCTAAAGTTGTTAGATATTTTGTTGAAGTTTCTAAGATATTTAGTTCTTTAAGAAATATTCTTAGACAGAAGTATAGATTAGCTCCAATATCCATTAGCCCCTTATTCATTGGTAATGAACCATTATTCAAATCTATTGATGATCATAGACTTATCAGTATTCGTAAGGGTTATGCTCTTAGTTTTCGTATCGGTATTGCATGTTCTAAACCCGACTTCAGTATTGATTTATCTAACTCATGGGATATATTATCAACACCATATGGTGATTTTGAGATTAGGTTAGCTAATGCATTTGCTACATCTATTGACTCATTAAGTATTGGCCTTAGTGGTAATCATGATTTTGTTAAGATAAGATTCATGACACCAACACTGCTTAGCTCAAAACTAATGACACCACCAATTGATAGAATCGTAAGAAGAGTTAGGAGATTTCCTAGTAAACACATACTACTACCAAGGCCAAGCTACATATTCAACTACCTAGTTAAGCTATGGAATACACTATTTCCGACAAAACCAATATATCTATCAGAAAATGTAGAATGGGCATCATACTTCTTCGGAAGAATATGCGACATACACATATCAGAAATAGACCACAAAATAAAACCAATAACAGTACTATACGATATAACCAAAAAAGGAAGACCGAAGAAACCAAGAGGGTTCATAGGATGGATAATATACGAAATACACAATAGAAAAATAATAGAAAAAATAGATAAACTACTAGCACTAGCAAACATACTAGGAATAGGAAGAAGCAGAACAATAGGATTCGGACAGACAAAAGCAACAAAGATAGAGAAGGGGCAGTAACCTAATCTAACACAATACTTCAACAAATTAGTTCTAAATTTGAGACTAGTTAATATCTGAAATACATTGCGCCACTACTCTATACTTAATTAAAATGAGTTAACGTCCATATTCGATATCACTTCATACCTCTTCTATTAGCCTTTTAGCGCGAGTTTAAGCTATGAATAATGCACTGTTATATAGTTATTTTATATTGGAGTACTATTTTTAAGTGCTTAATTAAATATTAATCCTAAACTCTATCCTAAGCATTAACTTCTTAACGCCAATTAAATCATTCGATAATGTTATTGTTTTCTCATTACTTATGTTTGAGATCTTTGCATTTCTTCATATAGCATTTTATGGTTTCTTTATATAGCTAGGATCTAGAACAAAAGGCGTTCACACAGAACATTGAAAGCCTCCCTTTAATTCTACTTTTTAATCAGAATTATCTTTCGATCAAGGTAATAGATGTTGATTACCTAAATTACAAGTTCCAATGAGTATATCTTTAGTGTATATGACTATTAGGTGTATCGTATTAATGTAATTGAATGAAAATGAAATATTATATTAACTATATAGCACTTAGAATTGATATGTCTTTGATCCAACCAGTATTTCATAGACATTTTGATGTTCTACTATAGGATCTTGAGATCCATGGTTCTTTAGGTATTCCATGAACCCATAGTTAGTAAACATGCTTTTTCATAAAGCATTACTACATAGAGCAGGTTATGAGATGTATTTCTATACCTAAGAATTTTTAGCAACATAAGTCATTCTTAGACACCATGTATATCTTTGATCTTGGTAATAAATATTAGGAAAGGATATGATATCAATAATTACATTTCAAAATTACCTGTTTATAGTTTTTGTTAACTCACGTGAAAACGTCTTATTGAGTACGTGATTAGGATATAAAGGATACTTAAGTGATTACTGTCTATTAGTTCCATTAAGATTATATCTCCACAAGTTTCTTTACTAAACTCAATACGTTTTTATTATATACAATTCCTTTGATAGTATTAGCTTTTGTAATGAATTCTTTTAAGATTGCATATTCTAAACCTGCATGAGCTATTGAATCCCTTAAATGTATCTCTTGGATATTTTTATTAATTTCATTCATCTCTCTTAATTGACTCTTTACAATATTCCTTACATATTTAAGATTCACGTTTAAATTCCTATGTTTGCTTTCTATAGCCTTTCTCACATCATGTATCTTGGTAAGCAGTAATCTATAAGTATACACCGTAAAACCGTTTTCGTATTTTAAATAAGGTTCTAGATACTTCATTATCAATTCTAATTGTCTGTAGGATTCTTTAGTAATTAACTCAGCATATGTATAATCATATTTTTTATATTTATTTGTGATGTTCTTCATATATTTAATTAAGTCTTGGTCATCGTCTTTCATGATCTCTTCACAAAACCTATTCAATATAATATATAGCGCCAAATTTAGTGATTCATAAATGCTAGCTTTAGGGTATTCAATAGTCTTTTTCTTAACATCAACTACGGGATTATAATTAGGCAATAAGTTCATGTTGGAGCGTTTATCAATGCATATATTGATTATCGGACATCTCATTTTATCCTCCATATCTATACATGCACTTGCAAATGTCACTGCTACTATACCATTCCTCAATAATTTAAAGAATGGTATGATATTATTTTTTAGGTACTTGACCAACTCCTTATTAAGATGTTTCAGTTCTTTAAGTGCCAGTCCAATACCTGAAGTATCTAAGGTTTTTAGAGCCCTTAATAATCTTATAAAGTAAACCACTCTTTGAAGCCTACTAACGTCTATGATGCTTAGCTCTTTCGGTAATGTTTTATTTTTAGTGTATCTAATGCACTTAACCTCACCTCCCTGCGCCGGTTCCGAATTCATAACTATTAACCTACGCTCTACATCTAAGAGTACCACACTTGCTACTACTGCGTGGAGTATTGCTATCGTCTGGAAGTTTATTCCGTGAGTTATGTCTAGAAATATCCAGTTATACTTCGTACTATTAAGTTCAGTTACTAGTTTATTGAATGCCATATTGAACAAATGATCTACAGAACCTTTAAAACTCCAACCGTAGAACTTACCAATACCAGGCAAGACTTCGATTTCTATAGGACCTAGGTCCCCACAACAGCTACACTTTGTGACCAATACCTTAAGCCAAGATGTATAAAGATCTTTAGCTAATTTACGAGGATTTCCATTAGAGGGATTAGCTACGCTATCTAGACCAAAGATTATAGTTTTAGTATCAAAATCTAGCTTTCTTAATGCAGAGACAAGAACTAAGGTAGAGCAACAAGATGTACACTCAAAATGTGAAATATCTTTAAAAAGAGGATGGTCTATAGAAACTTTATACTTATAGCTAAACCATGCAGGAGGAAAACCCCATGAACTAATAATTAATATTTTATTAGATTTCTTCATAGGGTACCCGATAAATAATATTAACTTACAGGACTAAAGACTAATCATTAAATTAATAATATACCTTAAATGTAAATCAAGTGTGGTTCTTTCATAAACTTTTTAACTCATATCTGGCTGTCTATATCTTCACAGTCAGATTTATGTTGGACTGTTCTATTGATATAATTATGAGGAGATGTAGTTTGAAAAGAGTTCTTATCATTTTCTATAGTCATCCTATCGAGGCCTCGTTAACTGCTTTATTTCGTGGTTTAGAAGTTTGTAATCCAGATGAAGTAATCATCATTTCAACCAGACGTAGAGGTGATGAAGTTCGAAAGCTTCTTGGCATTCTAAAGAATATTAAATTCAGAATATTCACTTCTATCCCTGACATCGAAACTTCTTTTAATGAAATTCCCCAAGTTATAGATCATATCAAGAACATATTTAAGAGTCTTACTTACGATGAAATATGTTTTGTATCATCAGCTGGCTCTCGAATAGAGGTTTCAGCTTTATCAATGGTGCTTGATAGAAGCAAAACAACAGTACTATACGTGTCATTTCCTTGGGGGCCTTGGACAGGGTCGTTCTATCCATACACTCCAAAACCCATACAGATAGTTCATGAGATTCACGGATCTGGAGTATTACCAGTTGTAGGATTCAAAATTTCATCAATAAATCATGGTCTCATTAAAAACCTAACTTTACCAAGTTTTAGAAAAGATGTTTTACTAACTCAATTCATTCTAAATACTCAATTAGCTGAAACACCTTGCTATGCTACAAGAGACAGTATTGACTGTATGTGTCCAACGCTATACATAGATATAGTGTACAAAGGGATGAGCAGAATTCATATTAGAATAAATAACTACTGTTCATGGGATAATGTCATTAGAAGTCTTGATGAGTTAGCAAAAGGAGTTGTTGAATTTAAATCTACGGTACATGATGAAATATATAAAATACTTGAACTAATGCTTAAAATTTCTGGAATTTACGTACCTGTAATTGATGAATGCTCCTTTGGGTGTCGTGATCTTAAGGATGTGATTTTGATAGATTCTCTTGATAAGATAAATAGAAATATAATTGCAGACACCAATATCATATACTCAGGACTCCATAATCAAATATATGAAAGAGAAAATAAGATTCGTAGGTACCTAGAATTACCACTATGCTTATACTTAGAATTATACGAACATCAAGCTCAATTTAAAAGTCCGTATACTAGGATAAGATCCTTAATAGCGCAATTACTAGCTGATGAAATTAATTTCTGGAAATTGCCTACTAATAACTATATAGCACACAAACCCTGCGAAGTCGGTATAGCACTAGAATTAGCTAGAAGTAGGGAATGCATAGCTATCACAGCAGATAGGCATGCTTATGAGAGATTATTCAGGTTCATGAACTTAGAAAGCATTTTAGTAAAACCCCAAATATTATCAAAAGTTAAGTTCCTAACTAATGAAAAAAGTAGAAGAGCTAGCTATGCATATTATGCATTAGCGCAATTCATAGCGCTTGCTCGGAGATTATCAAATGAACTCAATAAATATACTTTGCGTATAGAAGCAAAATTCGAATTCTAATGGAATTCGAGAATGCTGCAGCAATATTTCAATCATCAAACATTAACTGAATTTAGTTAATATGAGTGATATCCACAACCATCCTTTCCTAATGAAATTAAACCGGTCTGAAATGCAAACATAAGGTTTATCAATAGAAGGAAAAATTAGTAATATCAATTTAAAATACTTTTACTTTGGTCTTTAATTATCCATCTTCCACATGCCTTAATTCAGACTTGGTGGGATTTCATAAGGCTTAAGAATTTTCATATTATGCATTATGATGTCTTTTATTCCTATCTCTTTCTCAAGCTCTACATATATAACATTTTTCCTAGGCCAATATTTTAGATGTTTTATCTTGTACTTCGTAATAAATGTTTTAAGAAAACTTTGATTGTATATCTTAGCATGGAATTTCTTCAAATACAAAGATGATATGTGCATATTTTGCCTCAATGCTTTTTCAAGCATGTTTATTGGTACTACTTTACCATTAATTAAGCCTACATACTTTATCATACCTGCTTTTTCCATGCAATATGCTGTTTCAATTACTACATGCTCCATTGTTGAACATTCTAGCCAAAGTATTGTTGAATTTCTCTCTTTTGTTATGTTGAGGGTTCTGCAGATCTTAGGGTTACATATTTTTCCTTTCTCTAAATAAATGAATACTATGAACATTTTTAGACCCGTCTCTATGTGTTTTCTATCATGCCCAGCTCTATTAAAGTCAAGAAAGGTTAAATGTATAGGTGAATAAATACTTATTGAAGGATATTTATTGGGGGTGTTTTTCACGTATAGGAGAATAGATACTCGTAGAGTTGTGGGGGAAGTTCTTGACCTAAAAAAGCCCATAACAAATGTAGTAAATCAGGTACTAGGTGATACATGGATTCAATCTAGAGATATAACATTCAAATCCTATACATCTTACAGACGAGTACATGAGGTACTTTCAGCTATCATAGATGAAGCGTTAAGAGGAGGTTCTTTAGAAACCATACAAACAGGATTAGCTAGGGCATTGATATTGATAAAATATCAAAATGCACGTGAACAATTATCTGATAAAATAGCGGAATTACTATCAATACTCATTATAGAAATTAGTCAAAGACTAAATAGATCAGACATTAAACAACTTCTCGAACGTGTAAGGATATTCTTAGATGCACTCGTTACACTTGCATATATAAAAGCTCCTTAAGGTGACAGATCAATGCCTTCAATGCCTGGTCCTCATCTAATAGGCATATTAAGGCTAGACTTCATATTGGAAACGATTACAGGATTACTCATAAGAATGCCAGTACAGGTACAAGCCGCACGTATAGGCGGCGCTGATGCTTACCCCATGATCACGAAAAAGGTGTATAAATTATCCAATGTAGGAACCAAAGAACTAGATGTCCCATATATACCTGGATCAAGTCTCAAAGGTAAGATGAGAAGTCTTTTAGAGCAATCATTGGGCAAAAAATTATATACTACAGATTATAAAATATGGCTACATGTAAGAAATTTACATGAAAAAGCTATGTCAATAGACGAATTCGAAGAAGATGTTAAAAGAGGATGTGAAATAGACGACTTATTCGGTTATATGAGTATACAATACAAAGCAATATATGATGCTTATCGGAATAAGGGTTTAGAAAATGAAGAAGCACACGCAAAAACAACCGAGCTCTTCATGAAATTAGCACCAACCAGACTATTAGTAAGTGATCTATATCCATCTGCAACTTATGTAGAGAAACTATTCAGAGAGAAAGGATTTGTATCTATAGCAGATTTCTTGGAGGAAAAAAGTGAAAATAGAATTGATAGAGTTACATCAGCAGCTGATCCTCGTGATATTGTTAGAGTTAAGCCTCATGTAGAATTTGAAGGTAGAATAACATTACTAGTATTCAATAGAGACTTAGAACAAGAAGCTTTACTAAAGAGATACCTAGAAACTTTATTTAGGGGTTTGAAACTAGTTGAAGAAACTTATCTTGGATCTAGTGGATCTAGGGGATATGGAAGATTCAGATTCAAGAATCTAAATCTTAAATTACTTAGAACCGATAAAGAAATGCAAAACTTAAAATATGAAAAAGTAATCGAGGCTAAGGATCTTAATGAATTGATCAATAAAGTAAAAGAGATAAGTGAAATTATATTAAAAAAGCTAAAACATTAGAGGCCCTAAATACATGATAGAACTTAATATACTTCAGTTTGAAGCTCCCTTCAGATTTGGATGGAGAATAGTATATGAATTCATAGATTCATCATCTATTACCAGAGCCCTCATACGCATGGCTATTCATATAGGCATACAAGACTCAATAGTGAAATCACTGAGAGAAGATAAGCTCAAAATATCATCGCTATTACCATTACTACCTCTTGGAGAGACTCTACGTATACTAGTGCCTTTTCCTACTCTTCCAATCATGAAAAAAGCCCACATAAATTGGATAACCGTTAGTTATTTGGAGACTATATTAAAGTTTATAGCTAAATGTATACATAATGACGGAGAGCCATTACTTGAGAGAAAAGATAATGAGTTCATATTAACTTGTTTATCAACACAAGATATTATAAAATTGAACATAGCATCATTAGCTGATAGAACGTTCATAGCAATAGATGATTGCAACTCTACATGTCTTAGAGAACTTAAGACTCTAATGTTATTTAAGCATGTAGTAGAGTATCATAATCGCCTAGATAGAGTTAGTTTAGGTTCAGACTTATACAATGTTGATGGAATAAGACCTCTCGTTCCACTGTGGATAGCTATTCAAGGAGATCATAGATCTCTTAAAGAAATAGAAAAACTATTAATACTTCTGCAGGATTTAGGGCTAGGCGGCAGACGCAGATTTGGATGGGGTAAGTACGTCCTAGAAAACGATCTAATTAGAAAGATACATGAGAGAGATATAAAAGTCCTTAAAACTATGGTGAACTTTGAAGGAATGGGTTTATATTTCTTATTGGGAAGATATGCAGTTGATAAAAATAATCTCATTGACCTTAGAAAAAGTTTTTATAATATTGTTATAGCAGAAGGATTCACCGATTTCCATAACATTAAACCATTACCAAGAACTCCTCTACTAGAAGTAGGAAGTGTATTGTTTACTAGGAGTAGACTTAAGAACTTATTCTTATATGGGGATGTAGACGAATATACAGGTTATCATATAACCTTACCACTAACACCTATTGCATGTGGAATAGCAATATAGGTTACGGCAGAGGTGAATAGATTCACATGAAAATAATAAATCTTGAGTTAAAACCTGTTACACCCATTCATGTATGGAGTGGTATTGATTTAGTTAAAGATATAGATTTCGTAGACCTAGGAGACAAGGTATGTATAATAGATCTTGATAAACTATTACAATTTATTAGGATAGAAGATTTAGTAAAACTAACAAAGGAGAAGATTTCACATGTAATCCGTAAATATGCACAACAACTAAGACTATGCAAAGAGATATTAGATAAAAGAAGTACTGAAACAGCTAATGCTTTATCTCAATTTAATCCTTATGGAGTACCTGGTTCATCGATTAAGGGTTATCTCCGTACGGCGTTACTTAACTACTTTATAGAAAATGCAGAAAAACTAAACGTCAAGCTAAAGGTAGACGGAGTCATCAGTGCATTAAAGGACGAGCTCCAAAGAAATATAGTAATGTTACAAACTTTTGGTAATAAAAAAAGAATTCGACATCCAAAATATATTGGTGCATCCATAGAAGGTATAGTAAGAACTCCTAGACCTGCCAAACAAGGTGCTTTTTATGATTTATTCCAAACTTTAGTGGTTTCTGATCCCATAAAGATACTTATCCATAGATCTGTCAGAATGTTATACATAAAGGAATTGAAATCGGAATTAAGAGATATAAGTAGTAAATTAATAGAATGCTTAGATCCTGGATCAATGTTGAAATATCATATACAACTAATAACTCCACCAGAACTTAGTACAATATCTAGTATTACACCTGAGCATAATATGATAGCTGATCTCCACGCTATATTCAGTGATGTCAAAATACTATTTGAAGCTCTCAGAAGTTTTAGCCAGAAGCTAATAAAGTTCGAAATTAATAGAGTGGAGCAATTTGAGAAGCTACAAAGTTATGTCAAAGTACTTGAAGATCTTCTTAGACCTCCCAGAGAATGCATTGCTATTAGAATAGGCTTAGGAGCTGGTCATAAAGTAAAAACCGTGTTATTGACACTTAAACAATCTGGCTATGAAGATATAGTAACAACAGTTCAACAATACATGACCTTATACTACAAGCGTTTTTGGGATGATTTGACGGTGAAACTTGTAGATATGAATGGTAAACTTGTGGGAATGGGGTGGGCGCTACTATGCAGAACCAAAGAATAACTCTTTACGCTCTACTTCATGATATTGGTAAACTCTTACAACGTGCACTTCGAGAAAACGAAAATGTACGCTCGATGAATGAACTACTGAAAAATACATATGCATGCTATGATGAATACACAAAGAAAATCAAGAAACTATGGCCAGGAAGTTACGATCACGATATACTTTCGGCATGTTTTATATCAACGATATTAAATGAAGATCCAATGAAAATATTCAAAGAACTTGAAACCATATATAGTGAAGTAAGTTATGCAGATGAGTTCATAGCAGCCGAAAGGGGCTTGGAAATATACCCCTTCTCTCGAGAAGTTGTAAGTATTATAACAAAGAAATTATTTGAATCCTTAAAGAAGGAATTCAATAGCTTAAATCTTGACTTTGATATTCATAAAGTGCCTATGCTATCACCCTTATGGTTAGTGCATATTGCTGGATACAGAAAAGGTCTTTGCTTACCAAGGGAGATTGATCTCATAAAAGGTCTTGAGAAAAGCGGATTTTTAGATATACTGACCAAAATCTATGAATTCAAAACTAAAGGTTATAATGAAGTTTTTGACGAAATTGCTAAAATGATACTTAAATTAGCGAAGGAGAAGTTATGGTATCCTGTAAAGCCATTATCAAATTCATATATTGTAGAATTCAGAGGATTAAGTTTTAGAGAAGCACAAAAGCTTAACAATTACCTCGAGGTTGCGAAAAGCTTTGCTGATGATACAACTAAGTTAATGTACTTATACGGGACTAAACATAATTATACTAGAAGTTTCATTGAAACTCTTAGTAAGATCATAGAAAGGAACTTAACATTTGTTCCAGCGGCGGTCTATGGTACTATAGCACCTGATACATCCTTAGCTATGCACTCAAAAGCTGTCGCAACTATAGCAGAGGCATTACGTAGAAGTAATATTAAATCTTTCCATATATTGGCAATAAACTTCATAGGGATACAGCGTTTTGTATCGTCAATAACTAAAGCCAAACTTGCATCTAAGGTTCTAAGAGGGAGGTCTCTCTTACTAGAGCTTGTACAACGTGCGATAACTAACTATGTGGCAGAGCTTTTCGATATTTCCCCTATCAATATGTTAGTTGAGGAAGGAGGAGCTCCCAGATATATAATTCCAGCTATAGAGGATCTAAGTAATAGAGTTAAAATACTTAAGATGATATTAGATGAAGTTTCATATCATGAGCTTAATGGAGAGTTACATTTCGCTGTTGCTGTATCTGAACCAATAACTAAAGAACATAGTAGGTTCCTTAGGAGCTTTGTAGAGCCTCAAAAACCTTCTTTAGCTAATGAACTAAGAAAATTAGATATACAATTAGCTATAGAAAAAAGACGGATATACAGTACTTCTATCAATAAACTCAGGCCCATTAATAAACCTAGATATGATACATTACTTCAATCCTTTGTATCAGTAAGTGATTCTTTTGACATTGATATAAATAACAATGAAAAACTTAGATACGTAAGTAGCTTTGCACCAGAGGCTCTTGAGATAGGAGACTTTCTTTCGGGTCATATGCATAGAATAGCTGTTCTAGGACATATAGCAAGGAATTTAATTATGCTAATAGAAATTTATGCCTATAATAAAGGAAATAACTTCACTAAACCATCATCTAAATTCATAGTTGATTTAACCAAAGAAATTGCTTATCGATTGAATGCAAAGGAATACATGCTATATGTTAGATCATTTAACATATCAGGTGAGAATCATAGTAAAGAATACAGGATTGCTATGATTTCTCTTCAAAACTTAGGAGCTCTATATATAGCGATATCACATACAAAAATATATAGGGAGAATGTAAAATCTCATTTGTGGGATTATATTAAGATTTTAGTAAAACACGTATTAAAAGAAGCAATAGAAACTATTAAGGCTAAATATGGTGAGACTAAGGTTTATATAAAGTTTATCTCAGTAAATGATGTAGAGACTTTCCTTCCTAATTATAGGATAAATTTAGGAAAGGATATAGAGATAAGCTATGGTTATTTCTTCACTAACACATACTTTTTCATGAAAGTAGAGAAGGAGCATGACGAAAGAGAAATTACTGCTAGACCTGCATCAGTTGAAGAGTTGAATATTCCATTGTTAGCATTAACGAAGATAGATGGCGATGCTGTAGGCTCTGTGGTATATGTCTTAGGGCGATCACCTACAAGGATAGCTACATTATCCTTATTCTTGACGCTTATCTTTGGAGCTAGAGCATATTTAAAACTAATCGATGAGGCCTTAAGGATTTTTAAACAGAAATGTAGCCAGTTCAGTGGTGTTGAACAACTTAAATGTTTTGAGAGAATTCAACCGAGAATTGCTATACTCTATGGTGGTGGTGATGACATAGTAATTTTCGGTGATTGGATAGAGACAATAAAGTTCATTATCAAAATAAGTAAAGATCTGGATGAGATACTAAAGCCGCTTACAATTAGCGCAGGAATATACTTTGATAGAATAGAAACTCCAATAGTGGAGTTATATAGAAATACCCTTGAGCTTCTAGAAGATGCTAAAGAAGCCGGCGGGGCTTCGATACGTCTGCCATGTCCTTCAATTAAGCAATGCAATGATAATATAGTGAAGGTATTAACGCTGAAGGAACTTAATAAACTATTATCTACATTGATAAATACCTTGAATAACTTAGACCTTATACCTAGAGGACTTCTTTACTCACTAGTTAAACTTAGTAGGAGGTGTGTAGATGCATTTGAAAAACCCATTGAGAATTTAGATTTTGAGAAAGCACGAATATATATCGACTACGTTTACTTATGGAATAGAAGAAGAGATGATTTAGAAAATATGTGCAAATTGCTGGGATTGAATAAACTAATCCCAACAGTATCTAATGATGCTATGCCAAAAATCAATGATGTTATCGAATCTCTAGCTCATATCTATCCATATATATCATATGCATACCTTATAATTAGGTTATCCAGTTAAAACTACTCTAAATAATGTTTTCTATTTAATCAATACAATGTAAAGCATATGTATAAAAATTATACCCCCTTCAAGATTCTTTAGACTTTATTAACTATCATAGTATAGTCTTATAAGTCTTTTAGCATGAAACTATTAAGGAGAAATATTTAGTTCATAGCTCATAAAATCGAGTTAAAGAGATATAACGGGATGTTTAGGTCGAGCTTAAATTCTACGAGTTACAATATAAGTAAGGTTACTTACTTAACGAGCATTAGTAATTGAAAATTATCAAAGAAGAGAGAGTAGGGTAAAAGGATAATCTAAACCCCTAATTCTGGTGATAGTACAGAATCTCAAGCGCAAAGCTTGTATTAAAAGCTGTAATAGTTTATGTAAGAGATCTGTAAAGAGGAATGTTGTGAAATTATTAGGTTTAGGAGATATGTAGATCCGTGGTTAGTGTAGTTCATTAAAATCTATATTCATTATTTCCCTTTTACTAGCTTCCTTATCCATGGTCTTATTGCGTATTTTGTTCCGTTGGGTGTCTTTATTATTAGTCCTTTGTGACTTAGTTCTTCTAGTATTGTTGTTATTCCTCTTAATTTTGCGTCTGATATTGTTATTGTGTTTATTTCTTTGAATATTGTTTTTATATAGTTTTTGAATTCTGGATCTAGTTTTAGTGGTGGTATTGGTATATATACTACATCTCTCCATACTTCGTGTATGTAGTATGCTAGATCTATACCTAATGTGCTTGCTGCTAGTATTGCAAATCCTGATTCTGGTTTAAAGCCTCCGGTTAAGTTGATTGCTACTCTTAGATCTTGTTTTTTAGCCTCATTAACTATGTTGCTTAGTTCATCTAGTAGTTCTAGGAGTGCTTCATCGAAGTACTCTGGTCCTAGACCTAGGTGCTTTATTGTATGTATTTCAACGTCTATATCTCTATGTTCTTTCAGGTATTTTTCAATAATTGATGAGCATAGTTTTGAGCTACATGTTGCTGTTGGTAATAAATAGATCTTCTTCACTGGTGTAGCTATTCTCTTACCAATAATTCCTAGATATGCATTTAACTCTGCAGACATAGATCTGGGATCACTACATACCAGGCTATAAAGAGTATTGAAAGCTTCATTGCTTTTATCGCAAATCTCAGAGTCAATATCAGATCCTGGAAGAGCTCTACACCACCTACTAAACATATCTCTAAGATTCTTAGACACATTCTCAGATCTAGATGCATTTAAAAGAATACTAGTACCTACAGTAAACACATGAACCCACATAACTAACACCAATAAATACATAATATACATGAAAATATACATAACTTACTACAAATAGAAACAACCAAGAAATAACATTCAATCCACAAATCCTAAGTAGAACTTGGGAAACTTAAAAACCCTTTAAAAACTTAACTCATCATAGAATCTACAAACCCACAAAAATGGGCATTAAACACCATCAAAGAGAATAGAACATAGATCCCAAACCCTACTTAGGATTTATTTAATCTAGAATTCATGTCCTTATGAACCATAATTCATTTAGAACTACATATTTATAAACCTCTTCATAAAATAGTATTACGGAACTCAGAATCCACTTAATGGAACAAACCAAAAATCTGAATCATATAAATAGAATTGTAAGTCTAACGGGTTAGAGAGGCAAAGCTTTTAACTCCCAACTCCGAGAATCATATAAATAGAATTGTAAGATTGTAGTTAAGGTAACCACCATAGCTTCCTTCTGAAAAGGAATCATATAAATAGAATTGTAAGTCTTACACCCGAACACAGATTTGCACTCACTCCTTATAAACCTGAATCATATAAATAGAATTGTAAGATGAACCCCCTAATGAACCCCCCCTCACATCTGCACACTCTGGAATCATATAAATAGAATTGTAAGTATAGCTAGTTCTTTAGCTCTAGCAACTATTCTCTCTATAGCTATGAATCATATAAATAGAATTGTAAGTGGTACCACCAGCACCAGCTCCTACACCAACACCACAGCAAGAATCATATAAATAGAATTGTAAGAGCTCTAGTAATTTGCGCTCAGCTGGGAGGAACATAACAGGTAGAATCATATAAATAGAATTGTAAGATAATTCCTTTATCTGTTATTGATCATGATCTTGGTATTAGTGAATCATATAAATAGAATTGTAAGATCTACAAGAAGAACTAGCACAGTACTTCATAGATAATGATGTAGAATCATATAAATAGAATTGTAAGTATTACCTGCTATAACTGGAACTAGCCTTGTTAATGCTTCTAAGAATCATATAAATAGAATTGTAAGAATAATTACAGCTATGTTCCATATCGTAGCTATGAACTGTACAGAATCATATAAATAGAATTGTAAGTTCTGTGAAGCCTTAAGCTCTTCAAGCTGTAGTCTTTCTATCATGAATCATATAAATAGAATTGTAAGAAAACTCATTTCATTCTTTTCGGGTATAACGCTTATCACTTTCGAATCATATAAATAGAATTGTAAGATAAGACCTGTCTTAGATAGAAATGGTATAACTGGCGGTCAAGAATCATATAAATAGAATTGTAAGTGTCAAGCCAAGCGGGATCAGATCTCCACCACTTTGCTGTTTGAATCATATAAATAGAATTGTAAGCACACCCACAGTTTGTGTGCAGTTGTGTGTGAAAAATCAAGTGAATCATATAAATAGAATTGTAAGTGTATCCTAATACATTCGCTTCTATCACATCTATTTCCCAACCTTGAATCATATAAATAGAATTGTAAGCACATCTTCGGGCAAGGTCTTTAACTTCCTCAGTAGTGGTGAATCATATAAATAGAATTGTAAGCTATAAGGTCGAAGATTTTACTTAGTACCTTTCTACACATGAATCATATAAATAGAATTGTAAGTAGCTCTACCTTGAATTAAATCCTTGATTAATGACATTTTTTGAATCATATAAATAGAATTGTAAGCTCCTAGACCTAGATCTATGGATCTTCTCAGCTTCCTCAAGAATCATATAAATAGAATTGTAAGCTTTATCCAGAGAAGGTATTGGTATGGATTCAAAGACTTCAGAATCATATAAATAGAATTGTAAGTGTAAAGTATCGGATTACCTAACATACCCAGGGGGAACAGATATGAATCATATAAATAGAATTGTAAGTTCTGAACCTAATCACGGGCTTGCCCAAGAAAGCTGGGTGGTGAATCATATAAATAGAATTGTAAGTGCTCTCTCCCTTTCAATTCTAGAGGGTCTAATTTGCAAAAGAATCATATAAATAGAATTGTAAGAAGAATTATAATATATGAAGTAGATGGATTAAGTGAATATATGTATTGAATCATATAAATAGAATTGTAAGTATTGATTCGTATGATACAAATACATCATATTCAGAATAATCTAGAATCATATAAATAGAATTGTAAGCTTTAAGAGTGTCTATGGTGTTGATATTGATGAGTTGTTAAAGGAATCATATAAATAGAATTGTAAGAAATGTAATAGCACTATAAGTAGAGAAATCAAGAGATGATGAAGAATCATATAAATAGAATTGTAAGGCATAGACTACTGTGTAGTCTGGTTTCTTAAGACCTGTACAAGAATCATATAAATAGAATTGTAAGTATCATAATATCTCTATATTCAGGTTTCCAGAGCCAAGGCCGAATCATATAAATAGAATTGTAAGAAATCAACATAACAATCATCTGTAGACATAATTCACCACCTGAATCATATAAATAGAATTGTAAGTTTCGAATTTTCGCTTAGCACCGAAGAGCCTAACTATTTTGTGAATCATATAAATAGAATTGTTAGGGTTTTAGAGAATACAATGGGTTTCAAGGTTAATAGTTGTGTATGATGCTTGGTTTAAGTGTCTATAGATTTTATGATTGTTTTGGTCTTGGGATGGATTTGTGGGTATGTGTTGTGATATTGTTTTAGTGGATTAGTATTGTGTTAATACCTATTTTTAATGCTGTGTTATGTTGTTTTTTTATCAGTTGTTATTAGTGTTGCTTTTTTGGTATGTGTTTGTGCTATGAATAGTGAGTCATATATTGTTATTT
>Ga0180301_10000693_pt1 | contig 26171 bp, 23 predicted proteins | sample GuaBasSediGuay16_FD_121797 | JGI IMG/M metagenome (GOLD analysis project Ga0180301, IMG submission 121797) | Subseafloor sediment microbial communities from Guaymas Basin, Gulf of California, Mexico - Guay16, Core 4569-2, 12-15 cm | ecosystem: Environmental > Aquatic > Marine > Hydrothermal... | reverse complement strand
TTTGCGTTCTGGACGGTTGAGAGCACGGCGGCAATGCGGCGCTGTTCGGGGAGCGGGGGGAGGGGGATTTTTATATTTCTGACATTGGAAACATTTACACGTGGTCTGGTAGTGCCAGTTTTTTCCCTTCTAAATTGCTCTGTACATTGATTTGAATTTAATGCATAAACTATATACTTCTTTTTAGTTAATTCTGGTAATGTTCTTATTCTAACAACATCAGCAACAACAATTCCCCAATCAATTTCTGAAGGAACAATACACGTTTTACCTATAGGATCTCCCAATTTCGCTAGAACAATATCACCAGCATGAAAAGAATGGTATTTCAATTCCTCCGCTTTTTCTTCAGAGATATACTTAATGTCCTTATGAATAAATCGATTTCTTTCAATATTTTGTAATCTAATTATTGGAATTCCAGATGTTTTGTAATCACTTACCTTTAAATTTGAACCAAAGGGACCGCCCACAATGTCTGAATTCTTTTTTGCAGTATCTATTAACCTCACCACCCCCCACTCCTCTGGAATTCCACCGATTTCAGTCTCTTTAAATTTTTGCTCAGATCCCATCATTCACCCAACCAAAATCTTTATATCTTGGCAGAAGGATGTGTAATAATACGGGTAAAACCTGGAAGCCAGTGTACCTTGAGATGCACGTTCAAGTGCTTTCAGGTTCTGTTTTTCACCAAACATGATAAACCTCCTGTTCAAGTTGAAGTAAGTCTATAAATTCGCTATTTTTGTGCTCGAACTTCTGGAAACAAGCCCATGCTAACATATCTGCAAACTGCAAACCCGCCCATGAGTGCGAATAACTATGATGGACATTTGCTCTACATATTGTCGATCCATCGTTCAGAGACCTTAGGAAATACTTGTTGAAGTCTTCGCGTAAGATCTGTTTCCCTTTAGATTTATCTATTCTTATTTCTACAGCAACACCATCAAGAATGATCTCTCTTGCAAGCTTACCTGCAACATAATTGTATAGTTTGTGCTTATTATTTCTGAGGTATTCACTATACAATTTTTTCTTTTCAAGTACGATATACAATACCCTTGCATCTGTTATCTCATTCAGTTTTTTAAGCACATATCTTCTCAGTTCATCAGAGGACTTGTTAGCCTTGATTTCAGATGCTTTGCTAAGCTCTTTTCTGAATTTATATCTTCTCATATTTTTTATTATTCTATCAAGAGAGGAATAATCCTTTACTATTAGGGCAGATAGTACAAGATATTTTGAACCGTCTAAGCCCAAATCCCCACTTTCATCAATGAAGATATAAATCAATGTTATTACACCTCAAACCCGATATTCACCAAAATTCTTCCTCAACATCCTTTATCTTATCTTCTATCTGCTTAACTTCCACCACATTCTTTTTCATATTTCTATTCCCTCCCTGCTGGCTGAATAAACAATATTTCCCACGATAGTTCTGTACTTTTCGAACTCCTCCGTTGATATAATAAACATATCAACAGGTATTAAACGCTCTGACATTCTCCGCCTGACTGCTCTTATCACCTCTCTCTTCTTTTCAAAATCTATTTTCTCTTTAATCAGGATGAGAAAATCATAATCACTTCTTACCGTGGACTCTCCCCTTGCTCTTGACCCGAAGATAAATATCTTGTAAGCCTCGATCTCAAGAGAGCGTATAACCTTCTTTAGATACATCACAACCTCCCACCCCTTAGGCAAAGGTTCGAGTTCGGTGGTTTTAACGCTCTTATCTTGCATGGGTGCAGGTGGTTCAGGCATAAATCGGCCTGCCTTTTGGTTCTGGTATCTCTTTCCCGTGTTCTCTCGCGGTCTCAATCCATTCTTTGATCACAACAAGGGCGTTTCTAACTGCTTCCTCGTAGTCTCTGCCGTCTGCCATGCAGCCCGGAAGCTCTGGCACTTCCACAATAAAAACATCATCCTCTTTGCTCCAGTACATGATCATTTCGTATTTTATAGCGTCATCCATATTCAAACCTCTCCTAAATAAAATCTATATTTCAGAGATATATTCCTTACCTGTTTGACCTGATACGGTTCAGAAAACCCGTATTGCGATAAAAGTTTTCTCAAATCCTGAAATCTTATGTTTTTGTCGTTTGTGCCGGAAAGAACTTTATCCAGAATCCTTTCCTTGCTCATAAAACCTCTCACCCCTCTGGTAGGGGGCCGAGTTCGGTCATCTTGAATCCGTCCGGGAGTTCATCCATCTTACAGTCCTCCATTTGTTGGCATGTCAAAATAGCAGAACGATTGGGGCGGGACGAAATCTTGATTGAAACTTCGGGGGTCTATCGGGTCTTTGATAGGTTCCAGTTCATCAATTTTTATCGCATATCCCTTCTCGCTTCCGTTGAAGTAGGTGAAGAAATCCTCTTTAGGGATTCCAGACTTCTTCTGGCATTTATTCCATATCTGTTCAGGGTGGCCCTCGATAATGCCGCCAACGACGAATGCGCCGACTATCTTTTTTACAGGGGATGATGAGTAGATATAGACCTTTTCGACGTTTTTTTCCTTGAATATTACTTTCCGAAACTCATATTCCTTCTCGCCGTTTAATATGGCGTTGGCATACTTCGGTTTAATGGACAGTAAAACGTTCATCTATACCGCTCCTCCTGATGATTTCCTGATAACTATTATCACTTATCCCGCGGATTGATTGTGGCGGGCCGGTCAAGGCGCCAACATCTCTCAATGTTTGATAAGAAACCGGCTTTGATAGGTGGCAGATATGATAGAAAAGGAGAACCGTGGTCGGTTTCTTTGCCATCTCCTCTATTTCATCCCTGGAATAAACTGTTCTCTTTCCGACTACTTTCATTATTTCATCCGGGTCGGTCAATCGCATGTGAATGGATTCCACAACACCAAGAGACGTGATCTCTGACCTGTCCCTGGACCTGTAAAAGAGGATGATGTCACCTGATTGAATTCTCGTTATTTTCGAGTTGGTGAGATAAGCTTTCTTGATAGTGTTGCCCTCGACAATGAACTCTCCGATATGCTCGGATAATCTTGTTTGGCGCCCGGTATAATCTGTAAATAACTGGCTGTGGAATTTCGGTTGGATTGGAACGATATACTTGCGTGCATCACCACCATCATAAAAGCTGGGGTAATATTCGTTTACGATCTGCAAAGGGGTCATTGCACTGACAGAAGAAGCATCTGGAATCATTCTTTTTAGATAAATTTCCTCGTTTCGTAGATTGGCAGATGCCTTTCGGAAACCGTATTCCGATATCAGCTGGACCAGTCTATCATCAGGCTCTGTGAAATGGGTCAGATACATCTCTAATAAATTATTCTTCACACAGAAATCAATAGAGATTTTTATGAGTAACTCACCTATCTTCTGGCCGACATTGGTAACTATGAAAGTCGATATCTTCAGACGTTTTTTCTTTGGCAGTGGAGGTGTTCCCTCTATCGGTTCATCCTCTATTTTGTATATCAGCAAAGCTCCGATTTTGCCATCGCCTTTACGGTGAACCCAGCACTTCCGCCCCTCCCTGGATATCTTCGGAAACCATATATCCTCGAATTCAGGATAATCCTGCTTAAGCTTGCCGAAGATAGGATCGTTCACGTCCAAGTTATAGACGAAATCCTCTTTCAGTGCCGGAGGGGATATGGGTTTTGATTTCATAATATCTCTCTTGAATATCTGGAGCGCATCGTCAATCAATAGGACCCTCTCTTCTATTCCGATATCGGAAGCCCTCTTATGAATTCCTTTATCTTCTGTTATGAGGAAATGAACAGCGTTTTTGTAAACAGCAAATAGGACGCTGTTATCTATTCGGTCATGATCGTTAGACTCTGTTAATCTCTTTTTAAAATCTTCATCTTTTGATAGGTCTGGAGGCGATTCTAATTGCGGATACGAACCCACTTTAGATAGGATTATTCGTTTTCTAGTCTCGTTCTTGTCTTTTCCCAATTCCTGAAGGGATAAAGGATGAACAAGGATCTCGGTTCTCGTCTTACTTAATATTTGCAGTAGATCCTGAAGTTCTTGCGGGATGACCTTATCGTCTTCTGGATAGATGAAAATATTTGTGTCCAGTAGGATCCTCATATCTCAATCCCCATCTCCTGAAGCACCCCTTTCAACCTACTATCAGCCTCTTCTCGCTCTTCTTCTGCCTCCTTGAGAAGTACAAGAGCATCCTCAAGTGGTAGCGTATCATCCTCACCGTCCTGTGTGACATACCTTGATGGGCTCAGGTTGTAATCGTTTCTCGCTGCTTCATCCCGTGTTATAATCTTGCTGATGCTCTCTTCTTCCTTCCAGTTCAGGTAAACTTTAGAGATCTGTTTTATGGCTTCGTCTGTCAGGTAATTCTTTGGTCTCCCTTTGCCAAATAGCTTTGAGGCGTTGATTAGGAGTATCTCATTCTTCCTTCTCTTGTCTTTGTTTGTAACAAGGATTATCCCTGGCGCTGTGGTGTTGTAAAAGAGGTTTTCAGGCAGGAGGATTACGGCTTCTACAATATCCTTCTCAACAAAATCCTTTCGTATATCCCGCTCTCTGTTCTTTCCCACATTACCGCTACCCCTTGAGACGCTGCCAGTATCAAGCACCACAGCCATCTTTCCATTATCCCTTAAAGATGAGAACATGTGCTGAATCCAGCCCCAGTCTGCACTGCTTGAAGGCGGATAGCCTGAGTTGAAGCGGTTATATGGATCGTTCTCATAGGTGCTCTGTGCGAAGCTCTTCTGATTCCACATCGGATTTGCGGTGACAATATCAAACTTTCTGAGTGAACCATCGGGGTTCAGGAATGCAGGTCGCATCATAGCATCCCCGAGTTTGATCTTTGTCTCCATATCATGTATGAACGCATTCATCTTTGCCATCGCAAATGTTCCGGGCAGGATCTCCTGACCATAAAATCGTAGAGGAGCGATAGAAGGATCTTCATCGTATTTCTCCCTGAATCTAAGGTAAGACTTGATCAAGAGACCACCTGAACCACAGCAAGGATCGTATATCTCCTGATTGGGTTCGGGATCAAGTGTGTATGACATCAATACCGCAACCTCGCGGGGTGTGTAGAACTCACCTGCTGACTGCCCGGATCCTTCAGCGAACTTTCGAAGAAGGTATTCATAAGCCCTGCCAAGTATATCTGACTCAACATCCTTCAAACCAAGCCTGTATCTCCCCAATACGTCTATCAGTATCTTCAGTTTATCCTCACTGATAACCCGTTGTCCAGCAGTTGTTGCATTGAAGTCCACGATATCGACAACACCCTGAAGCTTCGGGTTCTCTCTTGAGATGGTGCGAACCGCATCGGTCAGGTGGTCGCCTATACTTGTTGTCTGTCTGGCTACCTTCTCCCATCTTGCTCCTTCAGGGATATAAAAACGAACAAGCGTATGATCTTCACGTAAAAGCTCTTCAGCTACATCTCTGCCACCATAATCCCCGGATAGCTTTAATGCTTCATCTTCAAAGACATCAGAGAGCCTTTTTAAGAATATAAGTGGTAAAATATAGTCTTTATACTTTGGTGCATCGATATCGCCTCTAATTTTACAGGCAGCCTCCCACAACCAGTTCTCCAGTGTTGTTATATCAAGCTCGGTCTCAGACATACAATGTCCCATCCAATCGCACTTTCAAATAGGCGTTGTATCAATTAAAAGCTATTCCCATCATCCATGCCTGAGGACAGCCGAGAGAACTACTCCGACGAGGCATGTGAAGATCGCTGTCACCCCAAATATCATGACCGACCCATGCTCCCCATAGTAAAATAGCAACTCCAATCGGGAGCAGCATCAGTACCCCAAGCATCATCAGAAGTTCGCCTATTACACCGAAAACCGCTTTATAATTCATATTTATTTTATTTGAAGAGTTTCTCAACCTCTTCGACAGCCCCCGGGAGGCTGAATATCACCACTTTATCCCCCACCCCTATAGCGTCCTTTCCAGACGGGACGATAACCTCGCCACCCTTAACGATGACACAGACAATCGCATCCTTCGGAAACCTGATATCCTCCAGTGGCTTATCGATAACTTTACTACCCCTTTTTGCCGTGATCTCAATGAGATTTGCCTTCTCACCCTCCAGATTTATAATAGAACTGATACCGACCTGCATCGTGAACTTCATCACCTCATTCACAGTCGCAAGTATAGGGTTAATAGCCACATCAACACCAACTATCTCAAAGAGCGGAGCATACTCTGTGTGTTCAGTCCTTGATATCACCTTCGCAACACCAAGCTCCTTTGCAAGGAGTGATGAGAGTAGATTTGTCTCATCCCTATCAGTAACCGAGACCACCACATCCTTCTCCAACAGATCCTCTTCCTCCAACAACTGGAGATCAGTCCCATCTCCATTTATCACAAGAACATCCGGGAAACACTCAGCAAGCTCGCCACACCGATCCTTATTCAGATCCATAATCGTAATATCATAACTCGCCTTTCCAAGCTCTTCAAGCAGATAAAAACCAACATCACCCCCGCCAACAATCAATATTTTCTGCTTCTTATCCTGCCACCCCAAACCAAGACTCGCCTGCAAGACATCAATCATCTCACTCCTACCAACCAGAACCACCCTGTCACCCAACTGCACCACATCATCACCATGAGGTATCAACAGCTTCCTACCCCTGAATATCCCAGTCATGATACAATTATCAGGAAGATCGGCATCCCTGAGCTTCTTACCCGCTATCTCATGATCCTCCTTCACCACAAACTCCATCATCTTAACCTTACCATCAGCAAAATCCCCAACATCCAATGCAGAAGGAATCGAAATCACTTGAGTGATCTCACGAGCAAGAGAAAGCTCGGGGCATATCAATGCATCCATCCCAAGCGCCTCACGATGATCAACCGGCTTGTTGATATAATCAGGATTACTCACCCGCGCAATCGTCTTCACACCCTTAGAAATCAACTTTGCAGCCATACAAGCAAGAATATTAATCTCATCCACACCAGTCACAGCAACAACAAGATCCACCTTCCCAACACCAGCATCCTGCAGCACCCTGATATCAGCACCATTCCTATGCATCACCTGCACATCAAGCACACCAAGACGCTCACACGCATCCAACCGCTTCTCAATAACCACAACATCATTCTTCTTCGACAAACTCTTAGCCACATGATAACCAGCCTCACCACCACCAACGATTACAACCCGCATCAGAACCAGCACCTAACCATAATAACAAAAATCTAAACTATACTTGAAACACCCGCGAAAGACTACCAACAAAAATAAGAGTAAACACTGAAAAACCTAACCCTTGAAAGAAATCACAAGACGGATGAAGAAATACTCTGGCATAGATACCAGAAGTAACCGCCCGAAAAAAACAGCATTTCCACGACAACAGAGTCGTTTAATTTGGTCAGCGTGGGTTTTAGAAAAATTTTGATGAGAGCGTTTCAGGGGTTATTTCGCACTGCTCCTTGTGCTCGCACCTCTCGCAGGGTGCGTGTGGAGGTTTTTCAGGTATTATTTGGTTTTGGTGTATTTTCTTTATTTTGTGTAGTGTTTGGAGTACTTCTCGTCTCTCTCTGGCACGTATTCGTATTTTGCGTATTGTTCCGTGTCGCAGGTATTCTGCGATTCCTGTCTTGACAATGGTGTTGTAATGCTCCTCCACCAGGAGGGCGTAGCCTGTGAGGAGTAGTCGCTCGGTTTTCCATACACCGTTTTCTGGTGGTCTGCCTGTTTTGAGCACGCTTGGCACAAACTCGTCTTCGATCTTCACGATTTTGTTTGGCACGCCTGCCAGTCTGTGTTTCTCTGAGTAGAGGAGTGGTTCTGATGCGTGTGGTGTGATACTTGCTAAAAATCCACGTCGGTCTTCTTTGATATGTGTAGAGAGTCCGTCTGCAATGGCTTTTGTGTCCAGTTGTTTGACGAGTCCAACAAGTTCTTCTTTTGGTATCTGTGCAAAGGTGCCTGGGTAGATATGGGCGAGTTCTTTGCAGACTTCATGAAATGCTCTTGTGATATCGTTTTCGCTTATTTCATCTGTTTTCTTGATTGTACTTGGGAGGAGATGGGATAGTTCTTTCAGTATGAGGGTTTCTTTTCCTGGTTGTGTGGGTTTGGGTAGTGTCTGCTCGAAGTATATCTTGCGTGGACAACTGTTGTAGGTTGCAAGTTGCGATACACGGAGATGGTTTTGATCCAATGCGCTTCACACCCAAGCTATGAATTGTGAAGATTTGTTCGAGCAATGGTTTTAAAACTTTATAAGTTAGTCGACACGAATCCCACTATTGTCCAGATGAGAGTGTTAGGTTATATCTACCCTGTGCAATACTTATAGGTGGCGGTTTTTCGTGTTCCGTTTTTCTGGATGTATGGGAAAGTATAAATGTTCCTGTACTCCAAGTAAATCCGACTGTAGGGAGGATTTTCTTGAATGGATTATGACAAGGGTCTTGGGCGCGAGTGGTTGGTTGCAAACGGCATTGGCGGGTATGCGTCATCCACAATCATCGCTGCAAACTCTCGAAAGTATCATAGCTTGCTTGTTTCTGCAACAGACCCGCCACTCGGGAGAAGAGTCCTGCTCGCAGGAATCGATGAGACAATCTCCCTTGATTGTGAATCGTTTGAGCTATCTGTGCACAAGTATCCAAACACCGTGCACCCGCATGGTTTTCTCCATCTTGCATCTTTCAGGATGGAAAATTTCCCGTCCTTCATCTATGAAACGGGTGGCCTCCGAGTGGAGAAGACCGTCTTTATGGAGCACGGTAAGAATGCCGTCTTCATCGAGTACTGTGTGGTAAACCCTGGGTTTATCAAGGGCGAGATTCTTTTTCGCCCAATGGTCACCAATCGAGGTTTTCACAGCACCAGCCGACGAGAGGATCATCGCTTCGAGTCTCTGGCTTCTGACGCTGGGTGTTGCGTGCTTGATAGCGAGAGGATCGCTCTCGGGTTTACAAGTGATAGGCTTGGGTTTGTTGAGGATGAGTCCTGGTACTATAACGTGGAGTATGACCGTGATCGAGTGAGGGGTTTGAATTACCAGGAGGACATCTACTCACCAGGATATTTCACCCTTCCCCTCAAGGGTGATGCATCGCTCTGTATTGCGGCATCAACTCCAACCCACGGATACGATACTTCCACCCTGAAGGATGTGTGCAGGTCATGGAGACAGATAAAAGAAGGAGAGATCGTGCGCAGGAAGAAGCTCGTTGAAAGGGCAGGTGTCACGAGTGTTTTTGGTGAGAAGCTCGTTCTTGCGGCCGATTCATTCATCGTACAACGGAATGATGATAAGAGTGTGCTCGCCGGGTATCACTGGTTCTCTGACTGGGCGCGGGATGCAATGATCTCACTCACAGGACTTACACTCGTAACCAATCGGTTCAAAGACGCACGCGGAATACTCTCAACCTTTGCAAAGAATGCCGAGAAAGGCCTCCTGCCAAACCGCTTCATCGAGGACAGAGGAGAGCGTGAATATGGTAGTGCAGACGCACCGCTCTGGTTCATACACGCATCAGGAGAATACCTTGAACACACAGGAGATTCAAAATTTGTGAGAGAAAAACTCTGGAAAACGATCAAATCAATCATATCATGGTATCGGAAAGGTACCCGTGGCGTTTACTCCGATTCTGACGGTCTGATCGTCTCAAGTCCACATATGACATGGATGGACGCAAAGATCGGGGATTGGACTGTTACGCCGCGTGAAGGAAAAACCTGCGAAATCAACGCTCTCTGGTACAACGCACTAAAAATAGCTGAAAAAATGGCACGCCTATTTGAAGACGAAGACGATGAAGACTCTTATCAAAAACTCGCAGAACTCGTTGAAAAGAGCTACCTGAAGTTCTGGAACCAAACAGACGAATGCCTCTTTGACGTGCTATCAGAAGACGGCGCTGACAACTCGATCAGGCCAAATCAGATCTTTGCTGCAGCACTACCCAACCAACCAATCTCGATAGAAAAAGCCCGTGGAATCGTTGACACAGTCGAACGCGTACTCCTCACACCATTCGGACTTCGAACCCTCACACCAAGCAGCCCTGATTACAGAAAACACTACGACGGAGACGCGGTATCAAGGGACAGCGCCTACCACCAGGGAACAGTCTGGCCATGGCTGCTCGGACCTTTCATAACCGCCTACCTCAACACACACGGGCGCACCCAGCAAAACCTCAAACGAATGCGCAAACTACTCACTCCATTCGAAGAACACCTCTCCGACGCAGGGCTCGGAAGCGTAAGCGAAGTCTTCGACGGAGAGCCACCACACACACCCGGCGGGTGTGCCTTCCAAGCATGGAGTGTCGCAGAAATACTCAGAATACATAAAGAACTTGGGTAAAGAAAAGTCACTATACCCCGTACTTAATGGGCACAGGGTTTGTTAGCGTTTTTGGCGTATAAAGGTTTCGTTTTCATTTGTTCTGTGTAGAGATATATTTCTCAACTATCCTGCGTACTTTGGACGCCAGCAGCCTCGTTGTAATCGAGGCTCTTCCCAGCCGTGTCTCATTGACCCGGGTAACATCCGTCGTCATTTCTGTGGTTGCATGTACCTGTTTATAGCCTTTTTATTGCAGATCTGTTGTGGAGTGGGGTTGAGCGTTTGTTTGTAAGGGTAGCGTTTCTCTCTTCCACATTCAAGACACGTGTACAGAACGTATCCATCGCGAATGCGTGCTCGCATCGTTACGGATGGCACAAGGTACGTGTTGCACTTTTTGCATACACGCATCTTCAGCTTGCGTGGTATCTTTACACGATATCGCATTGCAATCTTGCCTGCGAGTTTCATATACTCTTTGCTCCGCTCTGGGTGGGTCTGGTAGTGATCGTCTGCGAGCTCGAAGAGCCGTAGTATTCGCTGGTATGCCATGTCATGCTCCCACCTCTTCAAGGTTCTTCTTCTCGATCGTTTCATATGCATACAGTCTCTCTATCCTATATCATATTTTTTCTCAGAGTTTATTCGAAATTTTTGGAGATGTGCAAAAATCGGAGTTTTTGTCTGACACCAGTTCTATGTGTGTCGCTTACCCTCTCTACACTGCATAAACCCCAAATCCCCCAAATCTCAAACTTTTCCAAGTTCTCATAAAACAATAACGTAAACTTTAAATGCTACTAACTTCACTATCGATTATGAACTACCCTATGTAGTTTGTTTACTACATTATTATGGCGGAGGAACAGAATGGCAGAGGATTTTGAACCTAAGATAGTTGTTTTCGCATGTAACTGGTGTACTTATACTGGTGCCGATTTGGCAGGAACATCCAGACAGGAATATCCACCGAACGTACGGGTGATCAGGCTTATGTGTAGTGGAAGAGCTGATCCTGTTTTCTTGATCAAGGCTCTGGTGAATGGTGCTGATGGTGTTTTTGTTGGTGGTTGTCACCCAGGCGATTGCCATTATACCAAGGGAAATTACTATGCAAGGCGCAGAATAAATGCGCTTCAGAAGATACTGGAGCAGTTTGGACTGGCTGAGCGAACAAGACTGCAGTGGTTGAGTGCCAGTGAAGGGCCACAGTTTGCCCAGGCGATGACAAAGATGACGGAAGATATCAAGAAACTCGGCCCCAATCCATTGAAGGAGGCATTGGTGTGAAAGGCGTGCAACTGGGAGAGGAAGCACTGGATAATCTCTTCAAAAGTCTGCTCGCTGAGGGCATCGTGGACGTCCTGATAATCCCGCAGAAGATTGGGGAAAACGTTGCATATACGATGGTCAGTGATCCAGAGAAACTCAAATCGCCAGCAATTTTCACACCGATCTTCACCGTGAACGCGGCAAATGTGCTGAAACACATGCCAGCCGAAAAGAAGATAGGTGTCGTCTTCAAGCCGTGCGAGACAAAGGCTGCAATAGAACTGGTGAAGCTCGAGCAGTTCGAGAAGGACAGCGTCCTTATGATAACGGTCGGATGCCCGGGAACCTACAAACTTGAGGATTACAACAAGCACGCCGATGAGATCGGAGATAAGCTTGATGATAGTAAGATAGAGCAGTTGAAGGCAGCAGGATGCGAGATCAGACCTGCCTGCAAGATTTGTGAAGATAAACTGCTTGAAACAGGCGACGTCCTGATCGATCGAACAGATGGGAATATTCTGGTTGCGGCAATCTCAGAGATGGGAGAAGAGGCCCTCACAGTCATAGGAGAGATCGAACTTACAGATATTGACACAAGTGCGCTTGAGAGCAAGCGATCAGCCATTATTGAGAGTGCAAAGCCATTTCGGGAAGAGTGGAAGACGGCATCAGAAGAGCTGCGTGATCTGGATAAGTTCCTCGAGGTCTTCAAGGACTGTATCGTTTGTAAGAACTGTAGGGATATGTGCCCTGTCTGTTACTGTAAGACCTGCTTCTTTGAGCAACCACTCGGAAAACCAGAGGGTGTTGATCTCCTGAATATCGTTGGCTTGAGGGGCAGCATAAAAGTCCCAAGCGACTCACTGCTCTTCCAGCTCACACGAATGTACCACGACTGTTTCACCTGTGTGCACTGCGGCGCGTGTGCAGATGCATGTCCCAAAGAGATCCCTCTCACCAATATATTCCCGTGGATTTCAGAGAAGGTGAAGGAGCTCTTCGAGTACAAGTCAGGGAGAGACGTTGAAGAGACACTGCCCCTCTTAACCTACCAAGAGGACGAACTCCAGCCAAGAGAGTAAAAAGAGATGGAGAATGGGAGGAAGATATCGTGATAAACTCCATGAATGAGGAGGGTATGTAAGTGGGCTCAACAGAGAAGGACACAACCACACTCATAGACGTTACAAAGTTTGACACGTCAGACTATAAGAGTGCTCGGAAGAATGCGCCGAAGAGTCCAAGAAGCACCACAGGTCCGATCAAGGCGTGGGAGACAGATCCAAACTTCAAGTACGAGGTACAGCGACAACCAGGCGGAAAAGACCTCTTATACTGTTACCAGTGCAGTACCTGCACCCTGAGCTGCCCGATACGGGAGATCAATCCAGACTTTAATCCGCGCAGGATCATAGAGATGGCAGTTCTTGGAATGAAGGAAGAGATACTTTCGTCCGAGGAGATCTGGATATGTGCATCGTGCCAGACGTGCTATGAGCGCTGCCCGCAGAACGTGAAGTTTTCAGAGGTGATCGGTGCCATCAAGAATGTTGCAATGAAAGAGGCTCAGGAAGGCAATATAGAGATAACAAGCAAGAAGCCAGGTTTTGATGGATCATTCATGCGCATGATAGAGATGTTTGGAAGGCTGTATGAACCAGGTCTCTTGATGGACTTTTTGCTCTTAAAGAACAAAGATTTCAATGGCTTGTTCGGGTATATGCCGCTTGGCATAAACATGTTCAAGAAAGGCAAGATAGCATTCTTCCCAAGCAAGATAAAGGGCATGGATTGTATTAAGAACATATTCGAGAAACTGGAGGAAGAATGAAATTCACATATTATCCTGGTTGCTCTGCACATGCTTCTGCGAAGGAGTATGACATGTCTGCACGTGCAGTATTTGAGAAACTGGGAGTAGAGCTTGTTGAGATAGATGATTGGAACTGTTGCGGTGCTCTTGAGGCAGAGAACCCGCTGGTCTCAACAGCACTCTCGATTAGAAACCTTGCAATTGCAGAAGAGAGCGGACTGGATCTGGCAATACCCTGCAGTGCCTGTTACTTCAACGCTATTAAGGCTGTGAAATACCTGCGGGAGGATGAATCTGTTCAGAAGAAGCTTCTCGAGGCAGACAGAAGCCTTGGGTTCAACGATACCATAGCTCCGCGACACCTACTCGATATCGTGGTGAATGAAGTGGGCGTGGAGGAGATTGCGAAGCACACGACGAGGCCACTCAGCGGAATCAAGGTAGTTCCATACTATGGGTGCCTGATAGGACGCCCCTCTGATATCGCATTTGACGATCCTGACGATCCAAAATCGATGGATGCACTGATTGAGGCATTGGGGGCGGAACAACCACCCTTTGCACACAAGGCAACGTGCTGCGGCGGTGCTCTGATCATGACCAATTTTGATTATTCGATGGAGATGTCACGGAAGATACTTGAAGATGCGAAAGAGAGTGGTGCTGACTGTATAATCGTTGGATGCCCTGTCTGCCACCTCATGCTTGACGGGAGGCAATCCGATATCGAAGCCAAATACAACATCGAATTGAACATACCAGTCTTATACTTCACACAGATGCTTGGACTGGCGTTCGGGATCGATCCGGGAAAACTTGGTCTGAGCAAGAATATGGTATCTGCGAAGAATCTGATTAGCATGATAAAGGGGGCGTAATCATTATGGAAGAAGAAGCCACACCACAAGAAGTGGTTACAGAAGAGGTAGTTCCAGAACAGGAAACTGCAGAAGCTGCGCCAGAGAAAACTACGCCGCAGGAAGTCACAAGAGAGACGGCTGCACCAGTAGGAACGGTGGAACAGGGAGCGGTTGCGGTGATTGGTGGCGGTGTTGCCGGCATCATCTCAGCACTCGACCTCGTCGACTCAGGTTTTAAGGTCTACCTCATAGATAGAGGTGCAAGCATCGGCGGTAAGATGTCACAGCTCGCAGAATGTGTTACAGGCATCATGCCGATGATGGTTGAGCTTGAGACAAATCCAGACGTTGAGCTTTTGACACTATCAGAGGTCACATCCATCTCAGGATCACAGGGAAACTTCGAACTCGAGGTTGCAAGAAATCCCAGGTACGTTGACGAGCTCAGATGCACAGGGTGCGCGCAGTGTATAGAAGCGTGTCCTGAAAGCATTCCTGACAGATTCAACTTTGGTCTCACGAATCGAAAAGTGATTGACTTCTCGCATTCTCAACCTGTGCCAAACGTCCCTGCAATCGAGCGAGACCACTGCCCACCCGATTGCCGGAAGTGCGTAGAGGTTTGCACGGCAGATGCAATCAAACTCGAGGATAAAGAGACAAAGGCAAAGATAACGGTTGGAAGCATCATTCTATCACCAGGTTATGAGCCGTTCGATCCGAGCATCTGGGCACGTTACAAACTCGGCAACCCATCGGTTGTGACATCACTTGAGTTTGAGCGAATGCTGAGTAGCGCCGCAGGCAGCGGCAAACTTCTGAAGCCAGACGGCTCAGAGGCAAAGAAGATAGCCTTCATCCAGTGCATAGGATCGAGAGATCCGCATGTGGGCAATGAATTATGCTCAACTGTCTGCTGCATGTACACGGCAAAAGAGGCAAAGAGGGCAGCAGAGTTGAACCCTGATCTTGATATCAGTATCTTCTACATGGACGTTCGAACCTTTGGAAGAGACGAGCATGTTGTGAAGCAGATTGGGAAGAAGTACGGTGTTAAGTATATCAGGAGCAGGGTTCCAGAGATTATCGAGAAGGGTGATGAACTCCAGCTTCGATACGAAGACCCAGAGAACGACGAGATGGTGGATGAAGAATTTGACCTCGTGGTCCTTGCAATAGGGCTACTACCACCGGACTCGATTCAGCGAATGGCAGAGATTGCTGGTGTTGAACTTGACAGTTTCGGATATTTCAAGACAGAGCTTGAGAACCCCATGGACACCAGTGTCCCAGGCATATACGTATGCGGGACCGCCAAGGCACCGATGCCGATCATGGACAGCACCTCGTGGGCAAGCGGTGCAGCAGCGCGAGCAGGCAGCATAATCGCGCAACAGAGACTTGTTAAACCAACCAGTCCAATCGAGGCAGAAGGGGCTGGTGGACGACCGAAGATCGGTGTGTTCCTCTGCCGATGTGGTGACAGCATCTCTGGGGTGATTGATATTGACAGTCTTGCCACCCATATCGAACGCCTCCCAGACGTGGCGTATGTTGATGCGAGCGCCACAACCTGCAAAGATGCAGCAGAGGCTATACGAAGTGCGGTTAAGGAGCATGGTCTGAACAGGGTTGTTCTCGCAGGCTGCACGCCACGGATATACGAATTACACTTCAGGAAGCTCTGTGAAGAGATCGGTATCAACCCCTACCTCTTTGAGATGGCTAACATCAGAGAACAGTGTGCATGGGTGCATGCAGATAACCCTGATGCTGCGTTTGAGAAAGCAGAGGAATTGATACGGATGTCTGTTGCACGTGCAGGCTACCTTGATGCTCTCACTGTGAAGAGAGTCCCAGTTGTGGACAGTGTCCTTGTTCTCGGCGGCGGAATCACTGGTATGACCGCTGCACTTGAGGTTGCAGAGCAAGGGTACAAGACCTGTATAGTTGAGAGGGAAGAAGGGCTCGGTGGAGTGCTAAACGATATAGGTGTGCTTCAGGATGGTCGAAGGGCAAGTGAGCTTCTCTCAGAGTTTAGAGGAAAGATCGATGAGAGCGAGTTGATAACGGTCTTCACCCGCTCCGAACTCGTGGATCTCGCCGGTTCGGCAGGCAATTTCACAGGGACGGTCAAGATACCTGATTCAACAGAAGAACTCAAATTTGGGGCTGTGATTGTCGCCACAGGGGCAGAGGAGTTCAAGCCTACTGGAATCTACGGTTATGGTGAGAGACCGAATGTTGTAACACAACTCGAGTTCGAGAAGCTGCTTGATCAGGGGATCAGCCCAGGGACTGTTGCAATGATTCAGTGTGTCGGTGCAATGGATGATGAACGAGAGTACTGCGGACGGATTTGCTGCGGAACTGCTGTGAAGAACGCCCTCCGATTGAAGGGCAGCTCTCCTGAAACCGAGGTGTATGTCCTCGGCAGAGATGTTCGGACGTATGGCATCTGGGAGAGCATGTATCGGGACGCACGCGGGAAAGGAGTTATCTTTCTCAGGCATGATGCAAACAAAAAACCATCATTTGATGGTGAGATACTCTCCACCCAGGATATGATGTTGAATAGAGAGGTTCAGATAAAACCAGATTATATAGTACTTTCCACTCCTATGGTGCCACGGAGCGATTCTGAGACGGTAGCTGAGATTCTCAACATATCAACCGATGATTATGGATTCTTTGTGGAAGAAGCGTTAAGACCAAAGGTGAAGATGCGACCGCTCGATTCGGCGAGTGCCGGCGTATTCCTTGCAGGCTCGGCACTCTACAGGCCACGAATGATAGATGAATGCGTGGCACAGGGCAGTGGTGCAGCAGCACGAGCACTCACACTCATCTCCAAGCCGTTTGTCGAGGTTGAAGCTGCAACCTCGGTCGTTGATGAGGAGTTGTGCGCTGGATGCGGCACGTGTGTCAGTGTGTGCCCGTTCGGTGCGGTCGAGCTTCGGGAGCTTGTGGAGGATGTGAACACCTTCGGTCTTGTGTCTGACGCGAAGCGCGAGGTTGCGGAGGTTTCAGAGCGTTGTAAGGGTTGTGGATTATGTGCATCGTATTGTCCATCTGATGCAATGTCTGTGAATCATTTCAAGGACAGACAAATTTTCGCTCAAATAGAGGTTGTGATGTGAAATGGAATTTGTTGACGAGATAATAGAAACTGGTGGTCCGATCTTAGGAAGTGAACATATGGAAACCCTGCGGGTGTGCATGCAGTGCGGCAAGTGTACTGGAGGATGCCCGTCTGGTAGATTGACTGCGATCAGAACACGGAAGATGATCTTGAGTGCACTCTTGAACATGCGGGACGAGGTGTTATCCTCTGATGAACTGTGGCTTTGCACCACATGTTATACCTGTTACGAGCGCTGTCCCAGAAACGTGAAGGTCACAGACATCACCCGTACGATCAGAAACATCGCAGGGAGAGAAGGATACCTTGCAAAGTCGCATAGAATGGCAGCAAGTTATGTTATAAAGACAGGTCATGGCGTGCCGATAAACGATGCCGTAAAAGAGAGTCGTAAGAAGCTCGGGCTCTCCGAGATTCCGCCGACAACCCATGCCTACAAGGATGCACTAAAGGGAATTCAGACACTGGCGAAAAAGACAAAATTTGACGAGCTAATAGACTTTGACTGGGAAACCATGAACCTAAAGGAGTGATTGTGATATGAAATACGCTTATTTCCTGGGATGCATAACACCGAACAGATACCCTGGAATCGAGGCATCGACGAGAAAAGTATTCGATGCGTTTGGCATAGAATGTGTTGAAGTTCCAGGCGCATCGTGTTGCCCTGCTCCTGGCGTCTTTGGATCGTTCGATCTTAAGACATGGCTTGCCATCGGTGGGCGAAACATTGCAATAGCAGAAGAACAGAACTGTGACATAATGCTTACGTGCAACGGCTGTTACGGTACGCTCCAAGAGGCAAACCACTTGCTACAGGAAAATCCTCATTTAGTAGAGATGATCAATGAAATACTGGCTGAAGAGGGACATCAGTACAAAGGCGAGATACAGGTGAAGCACTGTGTTGAGATCCTTCATAACGAAGTGGGTCTTGATACCATAAAAGAGCACATCACGAAACCACTCGATGGCATCAAGGTGGCAGTGCACTACGGCTGTCACTTCCTAAAACCAAGTGAGGTGCGTGGTCAGGGAAGCAGTGAAAGGCCAAGAATGGTGGACGAACTGGTGAATGTAACAGGTGCCGAGAGTGTTGATTACAAGGATAAGATTGTCTGTTGTGGTGCTGGCGGCGGTGTGAGAACGAGAGAGCTTGAAAAGTCTCTCCTCTTCACGCTTGATAAGGTCAACAATGCAAATGCTGTGGGTGCTGATTGCCTACTGGACATATGTGCCTTCTGCCACCTGCAGATGGATGTTGGACAGACCGAGTTAACGGGCAAGTTCGGAAAGGAACTTGATAACATCCCGGTGCTCTTCTACACACAACTGCTTGGACTTGCAATGGGCTTCACACCTGATGAACTTGGGATTAATATGCATCAGATTCCCATGTCTGATAAAATCCTAAAAATTTAACAGGTAATTACTATGAAGCTGAAACACATACTGGAAGTCGACAAAGGTTTTGAGTTCCTGAAAAATAAAATTGTTGATAAGACTCTCTGTGACGGTTGCGGTATATGTGCCGAGGTCTGCGATCGGATAAAGATCTCAGACGGCTTACCAGAGCTTGTAGAACCATGCCTCCTTGATCTTGGATCAACCGAGTGCGGAAAACGGGGTTTGTGCGTGGACAACTGCCCAAAATGGGAAGAACGTCGAGGCTTCGAACTCTTAAAAGAAACGATCATAGATGAGGGATTATGCACTGGTTGTGCGGCATGCGCTGCCTTTTGCGAGCGGATTGAGCTTGTTGACGGTGTTCCAACACCTGTTAAAGATTGTATCATGTTGCTTGACGCAGTCCAGTGTGGAGAGTACGGATTATGCTATGATCATTGCTCTGCACGACTGCCCCCGCGGGACGAGCTCGAGACCCGTATCTTCGGTTGTGTGCGAGAGGACGAACTGCTTGGAGTCTACCGAAACATATTCTCTGCCAAAGCAATAGATCCTGAAATATTGAAACTCTGCCAGGACGGAGGAATCGTCTCATCAATCCTCGCATACGGACTTGAGAACGAGATCTTTGAAGGAGTGATTGTTACACGCGGAACAGCTGGCGATCGATGGAAACCTGAACCAGTGGTACTCGTAACACCAGAAGAGATCGCAAGTGCCGCGGGAACCATCTACTCAGTATCTCCAAGCATAATGGGACTCGGCGAGGTGATAAAGAACACTGAACTCACGAAAATAGCTGTTGTCGGAACGCCCTGCCAGATGAAGGCAACGAGAAATATTCAAGAACACCTCTTCAAAAAGGCAGAGGATATTGATATCACAACGATAGGCGTTTTCTGCATGGAGAACTTCGAGTACAGTTGTCTCACAAATTTCATAGAGAATGAACTCCTGGCGGGTTCAGGCCAGAAATTCAAGGATGTCACGAAGACCGATATCACACGCGGCAAGTTCCATGCGTACACCGAGAAAGGTGATTTTGATGTTGAGATTAAAGCCCTTGACAAATGCATAAAGAGCAGTTGCTTGGTGTGCACCGATTTTGCTTCAGAATTCGCAGATGTCTCCGTTGGCTCGGTCGGATCGTCAGATGGATGGTCCACTGTTGTTATACGCTCAGAGAAAGGAGAACAACTGATGAACGGAATGCTTGAAGCGGGCAAGATTGAACAGGGTGATGTGAAGATTGATCTGGTCAAAAAGATCGCAACCATGAAGAAGGAACATGCTGCAAAGGCGGCAGAAGCAAAAGAAGGTGGTGAAGAATAGATGGACAAAAAAACAGGAGTTTACATATGTCACTGCGGGCTTGGTGGATCTACCGAGACAGAGGAGATTCTTAAAAAGTTACCAAAAGGTTCTATTGTTAAAGATTCACAATATCTATGTGATATCACTGAACAGGAACTTTTGATTAAAGACATAAACGAAAAAGATCTTGAACAGGTGGTAGTAGCATGTTTTGCATCCGATGTTCACAGATCAATATTCAAGAAAGTTGGCGACGAAGTAGGCTTTCTGCCCAATTTGATCAAGATAGAAGAATCAGATGATGTTGTGGAAAAGATAATTGCTGCATTGGACGATCTAAAACCAATAAAACCAGAAGAGACAGAAGTTGATGTAAACCCCTCCGTTTTAGTAATAGGCGCTGGCATCGTCGGAGAACAGGCATCCCTTGATATAGGAGATGCAGGATATAAGGTATACCTTGTGGAACGAAGACCGAACATTGGAGGTCACATGGCACAGCTTGACAAGACTTTCCCAACACTTGACTGTGCATCGTGCATCGGAACGCCGAAGATGGTTGCAACAGGGCAGCACCCGAATATCGAGCTTCTAACATGTTCAGAAGTGATTGAAGTCAGCGGACATGCTGGAGAATTCAAGGTTAAAGTGCTGCGGCATCCACGGTACGTGGATGAGAATGAATGTACTGGTTGCGGCATATGTGTTGATAACTGTCCAGCAGTTGTTGCAAGTGAATTTAACCTTGGTGTTGGTCCAAGAAAAGCCATCTACATACCTTTTGCCCAGGCAATTCCACTCGCTGCCATAAGAGATCCAGAGCACTGCCTCAGTTGTCGGATGTGCGAGTACGTATGCGACAAGAAGGCGATCAGATTCGACCAGGAGGAAGAGATAATAGAGTTTGAAGTCGGAAGCATCCTCGTTACTACAGGCTTTGAGCTTTTTAACTGTGATCTGAGACCTGAACTTGGCTATGATAAGTATGATAGGGTGATCAATGCACTGGAGCTTGAACGATTGTGTGCCCCAACAGGACCTACTGCTGGAGAGATACTGATACACGGAAAGCCACCGAAGAATATTGTGTTTGTCCAGTGCGTGGGCTCCCGTGATAAGAACGTGGGCAATGAATACTGTTCAAGGGTATGTTGTATGTATGCAACCAAGCAATGCAATCTCGTGAGAGAGAAGGTTCCAGATGCAAAATTCACGATCTGTTACACTGACATACGCGCATTTGGTAAGGGACATGAGGAGTTCTACAACCGTATGCAGGATGAGGGCGTGATCTACCTCAGAGGCATCGTATCTGAAGTATACCGTGGTGAGAACGGCATGATGAAGGTGCGTGTTGAGAACACACTCATGGTTGAACCGGTCGAGCTTGAAGCAGATCTGGTCGTTCTATCCGCAGGACTGGTTGCACCAGCCGATACACCACAGCTTGCCAATATGTTGAACCTCGATGTGGGTGATGACAAATTCCTTGCAGAGGCACATGTAAACATCCGTCCAATGGAGACCCGAGTTAAAGGAATATACATGGCAGGGTGTGCACAGGGACCAAAAGACATATCGGATTCGGTTGCCCAGACATCTGGAGCAGCAGCAAAAGCCACCATTCCCATATCATTTGGAAAAGTGAAGATCGGGCCCGAAGATGAGGTAAAAGTCGTGAAAGAAACAACTGCTACTGCTGCACCAATAGAAAAAGAGGTAACAGGGTAAGGGTGAAAGACATGAAGATAGGAGTATACGTGTGTCACTGTGGAATAAACATTGCAGCCAATGTTGATGTGAAGGCAGTTGCTGAATACGCAAAGACCCTGCCAAATGTAGTTGTTGCAAAAGACTATGTGTTCATGTGCTCAGACCCAGGACAGGACCTGATAAAAGAGGACGTTGAAGAACTTGGACTTGACCGTGTGGTCGTAGCATCATGTTCACCCAGAATGCATGAACCCACTTTTCGAAAGGCTGTTCAGACAAAAGGAATGAACGCCTTCTTATTTGAACAGGCAAACATACGCGAGCACTGCTCATGGGTACACGAAGACCGTGAGAGCGGCACAGAAAAAGCCAAAGCACTGGTATCTGCCGCAGTAGCAAAAGCAGCACTTTTAAAACCACTTGAGGTAATGGAAGCTGATGTAGAACCTTCAGCACTCGTCGTGGGCGGTGGAATCGCAGGCATACACGCAGCGATAGATTCAGCAAACGCCGGCTACAAGACATACCTCTTGGAACGAGATCCAAGCCTCGGAGGGCACGTGGCAGAGATGTGCAAGATCTTCCCCAATATGGATCGTGCAGCATGCCTGTTAATACCCAAGATGACAGAGGTGGCTACACACCCAAATATCAGCGTTCTCACATACTCAGAACTCATAGATGTTGGAGGCTTCATCGGCAACTTCGATCTGAAGATCAAGAAGAAACCAAGATACGTGGACCCTGAGAAATGCACGGCATGTGGAGAATGTGCAAAAGTCTGCCCGGTCAAAACCGATGATGGAAAAGCAGCAATAGACATGCCGTATCCCTTTGCAGTTCCAAGAACATACACCATCAACCCAGAACTCTGCCTGCGCTTCCAAGAGGGAGAGGGAGACTGTAGCAAATGTAAAGATGCATGCCCCGAAGGCGCGGTAGATTTTGAGCAGACAGAAGAAGAACAAGAACTAAAAATAGGAGCAATAGTAGTTGCAACAGGCTATGATGAATTCGATGCAAGCCTCAAACCAGAACTCAGATACGACCTGTACGACAACGTTATCACAGGTGTAGAATTCGAGAAAAAACTCCTTGAAGCTGAAAAAACAGGGAAAATCGAGATAAACGGCAAAGAACCAAAAGATGTAATATTTGTTCAGTGTGTGGGCTCAAGGGACAAAAACGTCGGCAACGAATACTGTTCAAGAGTATGCTGCATGTACACAGCCAAACAAGCAACCATGGTAAAAGACCTCATACCAGACTCAAACGTAACAGTCTGCTACATCGATGTCAGAGCATACGGCAGAGGCTATGAACAATTCTATGAAAACGCGCAGAAAAAAGGCGTACGATACTGGAGAGGAAACCCGGCAGAAGTCTACAAAGACGACGGCAAACTCGTGGTGAGAGCAGAAAACACCCTACTGGGTGACCCAAAAGAGATCAGTGCCGACCTCGTAGTACTTGCAACAGGAATGACATCCAAAAGCGATGCAAGAGAACTCGGAAACCTGCTCAAAGTACCACAGAGCGGCGACCGATTCTTCCTCGAAGCACACCCAAAACTGGGACCCGTGAACACAGCAAGCGACGGTGTCTATATAGCAGGAACATGCCAGGGACCAAAAGACATCGCAGACACCCTTGCACAGGCATCAGGAGCAGTTATGAAAGCACTGATACCACTCTGCCAGGGAAAGGTGTTTATAGAGCCGATCACCTCAGTCGTCGACGAAGAGATATGCTCAGGCTGCCACATGTGCGAGAAGATATGCGTATATGACGCACCTACCTTCGATGAAGAGAAAGGCGTCATGACCATAAACTCAATCGTATGCAAGGGATGCGGCTCATGCGGTGCAACCTGTCCATCAGGCGCAATATCGATGAACCACTTCAGAGACCAGCAGCTCTTCGCACAGATCAACATGCTGAGCAGCTAACACAAAAACCCCACACCATATTTTTTCACAGACACTCAGTAGATCCTCGCGTGACATTCATGCACACCCTGGTAGATATCGCCCCAACAATAGCAGAAATCCTTGGAATCACACTCCCGTTTCGGGACGGCACACCAATACCAACAGTGGTCATGAAACTATCACGATGCAAGAGACTGATACTACTGATAATCGACGGACTCGGGTACAGCACCTACGAAAAATACGAGCACGACCTAAAACCCACAGGAGGACTCACACTCAGATGCAGACCAACCGTGATGCACACCTTTCCACTGCATGGAAAGTGTGCTTTCTACGGAGTAGAAATGCACACAACACCAGCCATCGCAACGATCCTAACAGGTATGCATCCAGAGAGCCACAAAATCTTCACCATGACTGACACAGAACAATCAGAAAAACTCTCAATAATCGAACTTGCAAGCACGCAAGGGATCACCTCCGCAATAATAATGGACGAAAAAGGTGCAAGATGCTTCAAAGAAAATGTGATCAAAATCGGAGTCGCTGACAACGATTACAACGACAACGATGCTGTGAGAGCAGTGATTGAAGTCTCAAAGAGAGCGAATTTCATCACAGCACACCTGAGAGTACTTGACAGATTCTACCACCAAAGCAAAAAATCAGACAAAGCTATTAAAATACTATCCCATCACATAAAAGACATCACAGCACAAATAGAAGATGCAGGAATCCTAATATGCGGAGACCACCCCCCACACCACTTAAAAAACGACGACGTCCCACTAATAGCCATCTCAGGGCGAGGGGACTTTGAGACGAATTCCAGATTTGCTTAAGCGAGATGAGCATCAGAATCTGTATTTCACGTGCCTATCTGTAGTGGGTCTGTCATCTCTTTGAGGGTTGCTATGGCTGAGAGTGCTGCGAGGTAGCTTGTTCGTGGATTCTTGGGGGATGGCACGTTTTCAACTGTTGTCGTGAACGTCCCGAAACTTCCCTTAACCAGGATCTCGTGGACGTTTCTGGTTAGAGATGGGTCTGCGTATATCTCCACACTGGTTTTTTCAGATCCAATGCCTGCAAGGCTGAGGGTGGCTGCAACATTGATATTTGCAGGGAAGGCAGTGGTGGCTTCTCTTGCTGTTCCTGCAAATATAAGAGTTTCTTTATTGATAGAATTGAGATTAATTCTGTTTTTTTTGGTGTATGGTGCGTCTTTAAGGTTTTTTGGGTTTTTTTTGGTTTTTAAAACTACTTGGTCTATTCCAACGATTCCAGCCGCTTTGAGACCGTCAATTCCAACTATTGCGCCCGAGGGAATATGTATCCTGGTACCGTGCTTCTCTGCAAGCTCCACCAGTTCATCTTTGAGTTCGGGGTCTGTTAGGGCTCCAACGCTCATTATCATAACCTGACATCCGTTTGAGAGTGCCGTTCTTGCCACTTCAGGAACCGCCGATGTTGAAGCACACTCAACGATGATATCTACATGCTCAGCCATCTGCGGCACGTCCTCTATCGTGGGCTGCGGGGTGAGGCTTGATGTAAGCCTCTCCGAACTATCGATGTGCCTATCAAAGACCGATACGAGTCTGAGTCCCCGGGCGTCCTCAGCTATAAATCTTGCAAGTATCGTCCCGATGGCGCCACAGCCCACAATACCAACATCCAGCATGATACTCTCCAGTAAAATCAGCTCAAGTTAACCGATCACACTTTTGAATTATGGCGGGCGTGCCGCAGGTCGCCATCCCCTCCAATGCCCAGTGATCCAGAGGACTTCTCCATCCCGCAACCCCATGAGCGATGGTTGTTCGCGGCTGGTCTGCTCCCTTCCGGGCCTGAACCATTTTCCACGATTAAGCCATGAAAAACCGCCCTCCAGCGCCCCCTCATAGCAACACCATCCCCACGGGACGAAACTTCACCGTTATCCTGTGGGCTGGTACAGAAGAGCAGGATATCTTCCATTGGTTTCGCCTCCCGCATATCGACGGTTTCGGGTTACAGGCAACGTCGAATTGCCCAGGCTATCCCGCCAGAGTAAAGATTACACTTACATAAAATAAACTTAACCCCGCAAACAAGAAGACCTGAGATCTGAAACCATCCCCGTTGCAAAAGAGTAAAGTAGATGTAATGCTCCTTAGTACTGACCTACCTCGCTGGGGCCGTAGGGTAGCCTGGACCATCCTGCAAGACTGGGGGTCTTGCGACCTGAGTTCGAATCTCAGCGGCCCCACCAACAACCCCTAACGAATTCGCTTGGAGATACTCCTATCTAAATGAGCCCTGATCCATAATGGCAGGATGCCATACCAATCTCTTATTGG
>Ga0180301_10000692_pt1 | contig 26180 bp, 25 predicted proteins | sample GuaBasSediGuay16_FD_121797 | JGI IMG/M metagenome (GOLD analysis project Ga0180301, IMG submission 121797) | Subseafloor sediment microbial communities from Guaymas Basin, Gulf of California, Mexico - Guay16, Core 4569-2, 12-15 cm | ecosystem: Environmental > Aquatic > Marine > Hydrothermal... | reverse complement strand
CTTGGTTTTAATGGTCTAGCTGATGAGCTAGAATCAATTTCCAGTGAAATTGAGCAATTAATTCAACAATTAACATCATCTCAGATGACTAATCAATTGAAACAGAAGACCATGAGCATTCTAGATGACTTGAAATCATTAATATTGAAAATTGTACGTGAAAGTATTGAAAATAGACTGAAAAAATTGAATGAAACACTGAGAGAAATAGAATTTCTACCTAGAGAATGGGCAACTAAATGGCATCCTCCATTTCTATCATTTGATTCATGTAAATGGGAATTAAGTGAGATTGAAGAAATATTAGATGAAACTGGTAAATCTATTGGATTAACCTTTAGCTTTAAATTGATTAAAGCTCCCCCTCAATTTCACTTTGCTGAAAACAATATTGTTATTGAGTGCAGATTATACTTTATTCCTGTAGCGGAGAAAATTGAAACAAATAATGGAACAGTAACCTATGTTGTTAATAAAGCAGAATTAAAAATGGATCTAATAATTAAAAACTGGGAATGGAATATTAAGTATGGAATCACATTAGATTCAAGGCTGGCAGAGCTTAACATAAGTAGCCTTCCATTTAGACCCTCATTGTCTCTCTGGATTAAAATGGCTTCATTTAATCTGAAGAAGGCAAGAATAAGCCTATTGCCTCTTCTTAGCGCTATAGATACCTCAGCATCCTTAACTTCTAACTTTATGGTTCAAGTTCAAGAAATGATGAAAATTAAACCAATAGTTAATGATACTGATGCAAATCCGCTTACAGTTAAACCAGCTATAACTGTTAGGGGGTCGATTATGAGGATTAAACCCATTAAATTTAAGATGTTGACTGATGAAGGTTTGATAGCGGGATTCTTTAAATTTATACCTAATGCAACAGTAGCGTATCCTGATGGAAATATAGTAACAGTTCCGGTGAAGGCTGCCTATATGAAGAGTCCAGGCTGTGTAATGCTGTTTCTATCTTATCCTTACTTTGATGGAGGATTATTAAAGCATGATCCAAGTATAGGTGTTGATATTGAAGCTGAGGAATCACCTGAATATAATGTTATACTGCCACCAAAGACTGGTAAAATTATTGTTGAATCAACTAAAATTTCAGTTCCAATTGATGGTTACTCATTAATTATAGCTGCGGTTGGATTAACAATTGTTTCAGTGTTCCTCTTAAAATACAAGAGGAAACAATAATTTCATTAACTAAAATTACTTCATAACTCTATAGTTAATTTAAGGAGCGTTCAGCAGTGCCTAGAAAAAAGCGATACAAGGATGTCTTAAAAAGCCCTGTACGCAGGGAGATTCTAATATTACTAAGAAATGGTGAGATGAGCATAGGGGAGTTAGCGAGAGCCCTTGGCTTAGCTGCTGGAACAGTATATTATCATTTAAGTCTCCTTGAAGGATTAGTTGCAAGAGATGAGGAATCAAAGAAGTTTTATTTGACTGATGAAGGCTTAACAGTTGCTTCTGAAATAATTCTTGGAGAGCGTTTTCCTAAAGGCATCTACATTTTATTTAGCAATAGATTGCTATCCTTTTCACTGGCTATAATATCCATTGTCTTAGGCAGTATTGGATGCAATTTTATAAAGCTAAAATTATTTGGTTTTATATATACCACGCTTGGAGATTGGTTCTACTTTCCATTAAATCTCACAGTCATATACATTGGATTAGAGTTATTATCATCAATTTTTAGTGGATCAAAAATTCTTGATTTAAATCTCTTCCTAGGCGTATGTATTTCTTTTCTTCCACTGGCATTCTTCCCTTTTCTCAGAATTGTTTTGGGAGAATTTGCGAAATGGATTCTGCCTTTCTTAATAATAGCTTCCGCCTCCCTTTTAATCTTAATATTCTCACTTACACGAGGAGTCAAAATTGAACACTCAATATTAATTGTAAATGCAATTCTCTACTTTAATTTGCTAATAGTATTTTTGCCTAGTATGTTATGAAATACTAATGCTATTTGTATCATTAAATATGATTATCCAATATTATTGACAAATATTTCACTTAAAGTTTCTATCTTGCCTTTAAGATTAAATTTTCCTGCATCTTTGCGATGAAAATCATCTAATATTTTGAGGACTACTTTATGGTATTCTGGTAGTATATACTTGACGTAATTGCTTAGTTTTCTTTGGATATTTTCATTAATCTTAGCTAATGGTAATGCACACATTGCTACTTTTAGTATTGAAGCTATGGCTAAGGCTTTTGCTTTTATATTTAATTTACTCAGCATATATTCTTCTTTTTCTTCTAGGGTGGGTGTTAGTAGGTATTTAATAAATTCAATCTGATTATCGGTAAAGTTTTGTTTTAATAGGAAATCGGTGACTTCATAATCTTTCACCGCAATTGAAAGCAAATAGGCTATTTTTGATGCTGTTTCTTCATTGAATTTCTCTCTTAAAATTCTAGGATACGTGAAAATGTAATAACTTATTTCTCCATGCAAAATGGAATGTGCAGTTTCATGTAATAGTGCTCCCTCAAATACTTTTTCAGGTAATTCATATAGAATGTCGATGGAAACCATTATTCTTGGAATACCTGTCCATGCGTCATGTAGAGCATAGTATTTTTCAATTTCCCAGAAAGATGCTTTACCCATCTCATTACTTATATAGTTTAGAAAGCTAATCATTTGCCTTCTATTTTCGAAGATGTATAAGTCAATAACTGAAGGCTTCCTATCTGATTTATTATAACATCTATGGATCACTTCTAAAACTCGTTTTACGTCTTCTTCTTTGATTTTACCAAACTTTTTAATTAGGATCCTATAATCAGTCATTGTTATACTATTATTCCATAATCCATACTTAAAGTTAAATTAATTAATCTAGACTAATTCGATTACTTATTGTGATTTACAATGCATGTGGAGGTGTTCTCCCCCTCGGCTATCTCTAGCTTCTTTGCTTCACATATTGTTAAAGATCCATTGAAGTGTGGTGCTTACGGTGGAGGTTTTACAATTAATCGTGGTGTATATGTTAGTTTAGAAGTAGATTTTAATGTTGATGAAATTATGATTGAAAATTATATAAACAATGTGAAGATTGATTCATTTATTTTGAGGAAGATTATAGATTTAATTTTGCCTAAAGATTTAGGTCCATACAAAATTGTTGTGAGACAGAGGATTGAAGTTCCTATTGAATGCGGCTTTGGAACTAGTGGAGCAAGTGCTTTAGCTCTTTCATTTGCATTGGCAAAGGCTTTCAATTTGAAGATGACTTATCTGCAGATTGCAAGAATTGCTCATGTAGCTGATCTGGAATGTAAAACTGGTCTTGGAACTGTAGCTGGAATTATAGCTGGAGGATTTAGATTAGCATTAAAACCTGGAGCACCTGGCATAGGTGTTGTGGATAGAATTCCTATTTGTGAGGATGAATACTTTATTATAGCCGCAGCCTTCGGCTCAATATCCACTAGGAACGTGTTAAGTAGCAGGCAGAAGCTCAAATATATAAATAAACTTGGAAAACAAACTTTAAGAGATATTTTAAAAGATGTTTCACCAGAAAACTTCATGAAGTGTTGTAAAATTTTTGCATTTAAATCAGGTTTTATGACTAGCAGAGTTAAAAAAGTTATTGAAGCAGTCGAGAAGGCTGGAGCAATTGGAGCTACTCAAAATATGATAGGTGAAGCAGTACATGCCCTCGTTGACAAAAATAATTTTGATAGTGTTTTCAATGCATTTAAGCACTTCTTTAATGAAGAAAACATAATTGTCGCTAAATTGGATGTTGTGGGTCCCCGTTACATTTCAAATAGTAATCACTAGAGTTTATAAGTCAAAATTGAATACAAATAATTGAAACTATAATCCTCTACAGCACCTTACTTGAATTTATTGATGATTGGAGGATTATAATTGTTAAATACAACGTATACCCCACTGCAAGTAAGTGTAAACAAGGGATGCACTCTAATAATTGAAGGACCATCCAAAGCCAAGATAAAATCTGGTGAAGTCGAAATCTTTGGAGCCATATTTAAGAGAGGAGCTGAAGTTGAGATTGATCCACATAAAGCGCTACCATTATATTGTTTAAAGAAAAGTACAATTGAAGTTTTCAATGGTAAAGTTTCACTTATAGCGAGCGACACTATTCCAAACGACTGGAGGGACCTTGTAGGTAAGATTTCATTGAAGAAAGGAAAATGCACTAAAATAATTGTCCTCGGCGGACTAGATGTGGGTAAAACTGGATTGATAACCTTTCTAGCCAACAAATTTTTCCTTAAAGGTTTAAAAATTGGAGTTATTGATGCAGATGTAGGGCAGAGTGATATTGGTCCTCCAACAACTATAGGATTAGGTGTAATTGAAAAGCCCATTGCCTCCTTAAATCAAGCCAGACTGATAGATGCTGTTTTTATTGGTTCTACATCTCCTTCAGGTTTACTTCACCGAGTTTTTGCAGCTATTCTACAATTGCTACATATTGCAATTACTAGGGAAAAATGCGATGTAATCTTAATTGACACGACTGGATGGATTACTGGGAGAGGCAGAGATTTTAAAATTTTCAAGATAACCACGATCCATCCAGACTATATTATCGGTATACAGAGAAGAGATGAACTTGAACCTATTCTTAAATGGGCTGAGAAAAACTATCAAGTATATCGTATCGAAGCAGCAAGGCATGTTAAGGCTAGAAGTAGAGATGAAAGAAGATCCATTAGAGAATACATATATAAGCGATGGTTTAGTGGAGCTATAGTTAAGGAGATTGACTTTAATAAAGTTACTACGATTGGAACAATAATATTAACTGGTAGCCAGATACCTCAAACGTGCTTTGAATATTTATCAAAGCTTATGGATGCAACTGTGATTTATGGTGAAAAAAGTTCAGATACGCTTCTCCTCATAGTTAATGAGGATAAGTCGATAAATGAAAATGTGAAGAATAAGTTGGCTAAAATCTTTAATGTTAAGCAAGTATATATTCATACAAAATCTTTATTTAGAAATCTTATAGTGGCTTTTCAAAGTAAAGAAAGATTCTTAGATGATTTGGGGATAATAGTTGATGTTGATTTTAAATCTCAGAAATTTAAAGTGTTAACTAAAGCTAATTTTAATGATAATGTAATAATGTATTTTGGTCAGCTTAAAATTAATGTAGATACTTTTAAGGAGGAAGATTGGATTCGGCTATCCTCCATATAGTTATGAGCATGTTGTATGATTGTCTCCCTAATTGATATTCAAATGATATCTAGTAACTTATATTTCTTAGATAGCTTAGAGATTTTGTTAGGTCTTTAGGGGTGAGATTGTTGGGTACTAGGAAAATTTTTCTTGATGACTCCTATGTTAAAGAGTTTTTTGCTAAGGTTCTTGACATAAGGCAGTCTAATGGGAAAACTACATTAATTCTTGATGAAACAGCATTTCATCCAATTGGTGGCGGACAACCTCAAGATACTGGAATCATATTGGGGGAGAAAGGTAAATTATTAGTTGAAGATGTATACGAAGATGAGTTTGGAAATGTAATTCATCAAGGAGTTCTTGAGGGTTCTATAAGCATAGGTGAAAGAGTCAAGGGCATAATTGACTGGGAGCGCCGCCATAAATTAATGAGAGTGCATACGGCAGCTCATCTGCTAATTCAAGCGGTTAGAGCATATTTTAACTCACCTATAAAATGTGTAAGTGCTGGTAAAAGTGTGAAGGGTGGTAGATTAGATTTTAAAGCACCAATAAAAAGGGAGATGCTTCCTGAAATAGAGAATATTGCAAATAAAATTGTAAGTGAAGATAGGAGAATAATTATAAAGTATATGTCGCCAGAGAGAGCAAATGAATATTTAAGACAATATAATGAAAGCTTAGAGCTATATGCTAGGAAACATGAATTAGAGGAGAAAATTCGAATAATTGAAATTGAAAATTGGATTGCAATTCCATGTGGAGGCACGCATGTCAAAAGAACAGGTGAAATTGGAAGGATAAGGCTTCTCAAGAGAGCTAGTAAAGGTAGAGGTATTGTACGGATAGAATATACTGTTGAGCCATAATGTTTACATTCATTATCCTTCTCTGTGCTTGTAGCTCTCCAATTTGATGTTACTATTGATAGTTAGATTTTTAGTTTTATGGTTTTTCTCATAATTTGGAGTGCAATGTGTACTTCTGGATTATAATATTTTGTTTTTATTTTTCTGTTTTTGAATCTTTTTTCAAGTTCACTTTTTTCTATTTCCATTATATTATATTGATCTGATGCTGAAACAAATCCCCATCTATTACAAAATGATGGTACATATATGTAATAGTAATCTACTATTCTGAATACTCTTTTTAAGTCAAAGTATATTTTTTCTAGGGCGCCTTTATGTTGTTCTAATCCCAATGCCTGAGTTATGAAGATTCCTTTGTCGTTTAATATATCTCTTATCGCCTTGTAAAATTCCACTTTGTATAGTGGGACTGATGGACCAATGTCATCGGTTGCATCCATGAAGATTACATCATATTTCTCGGTTGTATTATTGACGTACTTTACTCCGTCTTCAATTAAAATTTTAGCTCTTGGATCATCGAATGCATTTTGTGGTATGAATGACAAATATTTCTTAACTGCCTTAATTACTTCTTCATCTATTTCTACTAGTACTGCTTTTTCAACTGTAGGGTGTTTTAATACTTCTCTTAGTACTCCTCCATCTCCGCCACCAATTATCAATATTTTTTTCGGATTTGGATGACTTAGCATTGCTGGATGTACGAAGATTTCATGATATATGTACTCGTCACTTTCAGATAGTTGTGTGCTGTGGTCTAAATATAGACCTAAGCCATAATCGTAGCTTTCAATTACTTCAATTAATTGATATTTAGATTTCTTTGTGAAGTAGACTTTCTTTATTTTTGTTAAAGTAAGCGTATGTTTAGCTAATGGTTCAACATAGAATTTTTCTCCATTTAGTTCTATGATCCCTTTTTCCATTTTCATCATTAATTTATTGTCTTTTCACCATTATAATGATTGTCACAGATTTCAGGTTATAATAAAAATTGAGTTTACGTTATTTTAAAATAAGCCACTCTCCGTTTTTCATAACTAGTTTTCCATCAAAGTATACTTCTCCATTTTCACGTAGATCTTTAATCATGTCCCAATGTATTGCTGATTCATTTTTGCTTAATGTTTCCTTATAGCCTCTGCCAAGAGCTAAGTGTATGGTTCCTCCTATTTTTTCATCAAAGAGTATATTTTTGACCGATCTTGTGATGTTATAGTTTAAACCTATTCCAAACTCCCCTATTCTTCTTGCTCCCTCATCAGTGTTTAGCATTTCTTCGAGGAATTTTTGATTTTTAGATGCTTTTGCTTCAACTACCTTTCCATTTTCAAATTTTAGCATTATGTCTTCAACTACGTTTCCAAATCTAACGGCGGGTATTTCATATTTTATGTAGCCATTTACGCTATCTTCAACTACACTGGTGTATACTTCACCATCAGGCATGTTTTTCTTGCCATCGGCTACAAGAGCATTTCTACCTTTAATGCTGAACGTTAAATCAGTTTCATTGCCTATTATCCTGACTTTATCAGTGGCATCAAGTAATTTTTTAATTTTCCATAATTTCTTCGACATTTCTTTCCAATCTATTAGACATGAGTTGAATACGAAGTCTTCAAATTCTGGTAGGGACATTTCAGCCTCTTGTGCAAGTGCATTCGTTGGATAATAGAAGACAACCCATCTTGTTTTCTCTACTCTCCAATCTCTTATTGGCTTTAAGGTTTTCAGTCGTTCACTAAGTCTTTTTGGGTTGACATTAATGAATTCCCTTAAATTAGTTGGGGCTCTAATTGCAAAATAAACGTCTGTATGCTTTATTTCAAAGTATTCATGTTCAGGAAACCATTCTAATTGTTCCTTGCTTGCATATTTATAGAAAATATAATCTTGATTTGGTAATGTTATTTTGATCCATGGATGCGCTCCTCTTAAAATTGAAAGTTTATAAATTTCTAGGGCTAAATCTTTTGCTTCGAGATCAGCTCTAATTAATACTCGATCACCCTTCTTTACTTCAGTTGAATAATCTACAAGTATTTCAGCTAATTTTCTAATTCTTTCATCAACCATTCTTTCACCATCCTATTACTTTAAAGGACAAGCTAAATATTTCTCTGTCCTACTATAAAGTTTACTTAAATTAGTCAGATACATCGTATAAGAAGGGCTATAAGTTTTAAATTGCAAACTAATAAGGGACCATGAAAATTTCAAAAATTGAGTTATTCATGGTTGCTGTGCAGGGATTGATTTATCTTGCATCTATTATTTTAGATTTACATTCTATAGCTTTTATTGTAGGTTTCATTTTCGGAGTCTGGCTTATCACTAGGGGAAGTGAAATAGCAGTTGATGGTTTGAAGAGTATTTCAATTTACTTAGGTTTAAGTGAATATATTGCTGGTGTAATCTCTAGTTTAGCTTCAAATCTACCTGAATTGGCACTGTCTTCAATAATGATTTTTGAGGGGTTAGCTCAAGGATCGGAGGCTTTAATTGAGATTGCAATTTTAAGCGTTATAGCTGCTTCAGGCTTTAACATACTTTTGCTGGGTTTATTAATAATCCTACTTAGTTGGAGGAAGGGCGCTATAAGGATTCCTTATAGTGCAATTGCACATGAAAGTGATTTAATTAGGATGACTATTGTAGTTTGTTTATTGATATTTGTTTTAGGTATTATTGAGGGTGGAAAGGGGTTTTTGCCTAAAGAGATTGGATTTTTCCTGATATTGATTTATGCTGCTTACATGGTCTTTATACTTAGAGGTGAGCAAGAAAAATTAGAATCTAGCTCACTGGAGTTATCTCGTAAAAAAGCCGTAATTTTGTTAGTACTTGGTTTTATTTCAATATTTATTGGTGGGGAAATATTAACTGAATCTGCTGAATTTATTCTTCATAAATTTAATTTATCATTGATTACCGTAGCAATTTTGCTTGGCTCGCTTGGCAGCATACCTGAACATGGAATTGCTATTATAGGTGCTAAGAAAGGTTTAGTTAAGCTGGGTTTAGCTAATCTTTTAGCTGGAATATCTCAGTGTATATTAATTGTATTAGGATTCATTGCACTAATAATTCCTGTTCCCTTAGATGGCTATGTTATGTTTCAATTGGTTTCTGTTGCAGCTTCGTTATGGATGGTTAAAAAGACAATTTTAGATGATGAGAAATTAACTTTAGATGAAGGGATATTTATCTTAATTCTACAAATTTTGCTTTTCATAATGTTAGAGGAATTGAGATTTTAAGTTAAATTGACGATATGGCAATAAAGTAAAATAATGCTTTCCTCTTATTCTATTGTGGTGATTAAGTGGCTAATGTTATAAGTGATATTTTGGGGAATCGTGACGATTTTTCAATTCTAATGGGGGACATCATTAGAGTTTTAAGTTTATATTTTGGTCAATTGTGGTTAAGTGAGCTTATTCTCGAATTAAAAGGTTTTAGAGCAAGTTTAGGTGATAATCAAGCTATAGATGAAGATGAATTTGAACGGGCAATTGACAAGCTAAGAACCTATAACGTTATTAATGTTGAAGAGCGTTTGAGGAGTTCACTTTTATCTGGAAGTGTTCCCGATAAAATGGTCAAGTTAATAAATCTTGAAGAAGTCTATAATGCTGTTAAAGATGATGAACGCTATGTAAAGTATATTAAACTAAGGGAGAGTATATTGGAGGAGTTAAAAAGATAATCAAAAGCTAGCTAAATTAATCTAACCTCACTATGTGTAACTCAAGTTAATGTCATTATAAGCATTAAAAGTATATATTTGTGTGAGTTGTGATTAAATTAACCTTGGCTGGGGATCTTTAAATGGTGGAGGCATAGTGACTTGCTACTTGAAGTCAAGGACTTAAAGATGTACTATGAAATCTTGGGAAAAGGCGAAGTTCATGCAGTAGATAACGTTTCTTTCTCATTGGATAAAGGTGAAACTCTTGGAATAGTTGGTGAATCTGGATGTGGAAAGAGTAGTCTCGCTATAACTATTTTGAGACTACTACCCATTAACGGTAAAATTTATGGTGGAGAAATGCTTCTTAATGGTGAAGATATTTTAAATATGGATCTTGAGAGATTTAGAAGAGAGATCAGGTGGAAACGGATATCAATAGTATTTCAAGGTGCTATGAATGCACTAAACCCTGTTATTAAAGTTGGTGATCAGATTGCTGAGGCCATTATGATTCATGAAAAAATTAGTAAAAAAGAGGCCATGAAAAGAGTTATAGAGTTACTGGAAATGGTTGGTATTGATGTGTCTAGAGCTACCAGCTATCCATTCGAATTCAGTGGAGGTATGAGGCAAAGGGCAATGATTGCTATGGCTCTTGCTTTAAATCCTGAAATACTTATTGCTGATGAGCCTACAACTGCACTTGATGTAATTGTTCAAGCTCAGATACTTAAATTGATAAAGGATATTCAGAGAAAATTGAAATTATCTGTAATTTTAATATCTCATGATATCTCGATGGTTAGCGAGCTTAGTGATAGAATTGCCGTTATGTATGCAGGGCAGATAGTTGAGCTTGGAAATATAGTTGACGTTTATGTTAATCCTCTTCATCCCTATACAAAGGCGCTTTTATCTTCTGTTCCAAGTATAAAGGAGAAGCGGCGAAAGCTCAAATCTATACCTGGTGCTCCACCCAATTTACTTAATCCGCCTAGCGGCTGTAGATTTCATCTTAGATGTCCCTTTAAAATTGATTTATGCGCTGAGAAGGAACCGGGTTTCATTAGGGCATCTAAAGGTCACTTCGTGAAGTGTCATAGATTTGAGGAGTTGAGGGGAGTTGACTTCAGGTAAACCTGTCATAGAGGTTGTTAATTTAAAAAAGTACTTTCCAGTACGAGCAGGGCTTATAGATCTTATCATGCGGCGGCCTAGGCTTTATATTAAAGCTGTTGATGGAGTAACTTTCAGCATTTATGAGAAGGAAATTTTTTGCTTAGCCGGTGAGTCAGGATGCGGTAAAACTACTACTGGCAGGGCTATTTTGAGGTTAGTTGAGCCTACAGCTGGAAAAGTCCTCTTTAAGGGTGAAAATGTACTTGAATATGATAATGTGAGGCTCAAGGAATTTAGAAAAAAGGCACAAATAATATTTCAAGATCCCTACGAGTCGCTTCATCCTAGAATGAGTGTTTATGATATAGTTGAGGAGCCTTTGAGAATTCATAAAATTGGAGATAAGAAAGAGAGGTTGGAGTTGGTCACAAAAATTCTCGAGGATGTTGAATTGAAGCCGCCTGAAGAATTTCTTTATAGAAGACCTCATGAATTGAGTGGAGGGCAACGTCAAAGAGTTGCAATTGCAAGAGCATTAATTCTTAATCCCGAGTTTATTGTAGCTGATGAACCGGTATCTATGTTGGACATGTCTATTCGAGCTGAGATCCTCAATCTAATGCTTAAATTGAGAGATGAACATAAACTGACATATCTATTCATTACACATGATTTAGCTGTTGCAAAGTATATTTGCGATAGAATTGGTATAATGTATCTAGGTAAGATATTTGAACTTGGTTCCGTTGAGGAAGTTATAGATAATCCATATCATCCATACACTAAAGCTCTGATCTCTGCTATTCCAACACCCGATCCCCGCGTGAAGATAGGTGAAATCCCTATTAAAGGAGAAGTTTCTTCTCCAATAAATGTGCCCAGTGGATGTAGTTTTCATCCAAGATGCATATATTCTATGAAGATTTGTAAAGAGGTTGAACCTAAGTTAATTGAAGTTTCAAAGGGTCACTATGTTGCCTGCCATCTGCATAGATAACAGTATTACTGATGTTTTTAACAATCATTAATTTGAATGGAGAGTATTCTGAAATGCGTAAATATATAAATGATTTAAATCTACATGTAATTATAGCATGATATATATGCGGGAAAGGTGAGCTAAGATGAAAAAATTATATGTAGCCTTGGGATTACTGTTAATTCTACTGCAGATTGTACCTATTGCACCTATGGTATATGCTGGGGAGGTCCCCCCTGAACAAGAAAATTGGAAGTGGGAACCATACGGTCCAAGAGTTGACGAGTATCTATACACGATAATAACCGATTATGACGCCCAGCTCATGGCCTTTAAAGCTGGTGAAATTGATACTTCCTTTATTCAAGCCACAAGACTTGAAGAAGTTAAAGATGATCCAAATATTTACATTTTATCTTATCAGACATTCAACCTACAATTTCTAGGTATAAATACTCTGCAATACCCCTGGAATTATACTGCTATTCGACAGGCAGTTGCACATTTAATAGATAGGAACTGGATAATTAGAGAAGTATTTCAAGGATTTGGATATCCAACAGAGTCACCTATCCCACCAGCCTTCGGTGCATGGTCAAATCCAAATGTTAAATCATACCCATATAGCAAAGAGCTAGCTAAACAAGTATTGCTTGAAGCTGGCTTTACATATAATGAAGAGGAAAACAAATGGTATGATCCCAATGGAAATGAGTTACCAACCTTCTACATTCAAGTTCCACCAGCTGAGCAAGCTCCATGGCTATTCCAAGAGGCTCAACACATAATTGAAGATGCAAAAAGCATCGGCCTTCCACTTGAAATCGAAGCAATTGAATTTCAAGCATTAGTTTCTCAGATTTACGCTAAAACTTTCAAATCTTTCATCTTATACTTGGGATGGGCCAGAATTCCAACTCTAGCTTACGAGCTGTTTAGAACTGGCGGCTCCTGGAACTTCTGGGGTATAAGCGATCCAGAGCTAGATGAGTACCTAGAAAAGTTCTATTACACCGCAAACATAACTGAAGCTCAATACTGGCTTTGGAAAGCACAGGAGAAGGCTGCAGAACTGTTACCCTACATTCCAATTTATATGGGTCGTGCAAATGTGGGCTTTAGAACTGATGTTGCTGGAGTAGTTCTAAGTCAACCTGTGGGTGGTCAACACTACTTCACTTTACTAGACATACATAAGATTCCCAAGCCGTTTGGAGGACGCTTTAGAGATGCGCTTGGTTCTGATCCAAGAGTACTCAATCCATTCACTGCACTAACTGGAGATGAATGGCAAGTTCTCGGTATGGTTTACGAGAATCTCTTTGTAGCTAATCCAAATGAAGTATCATCTGATCATCCATGGCTTGCTGAAAAATGGACAATGGAGGAAGTTGACATTGAAGGTTCGAGAGGAACGAAAATAACATTCTATCTAGCTAAAAATGTTACTTGGCATGATGGTGAACCCTTCACGGCACATGATGTCAACTTTACATTCTGGTTCATAAAAGAGAAGCAACCTACACAGCTCTATGCAAAGGCATTTGAAAACATGGTCAAAACTGAAGTATTGGATGATTATACAATAGCTGTATATATTAATGGAACAAGTTGGGCTTACTTCTACGATTTCAACGTACCAATAGTTCCAATGCACATATGGGGCAACGAAACTCTACTTGAAGAGCATGGTGGATGGGAAGCTTGGGATCCAAGTAAAGTTGAACATCCAACAGTTGAAGGTTTAACCTGCTTAATTGGAACTGGACCATTCATCTTCAAAGAGAGACAACTGGGTGAATACATATTATTGACATGGAATCTAGGGTACTGGAAGAGACATCCTGAAAAGGGATTAACTGCCTCCATAAGTAAGTATGATGAAGTAGTATATTCTGGTGATAAAATAACCGTTGAACTCTCAGTTACAGATTACACTGGAAACGCGGTTACCAATGCAACAGTTACCATTGAACTTGAAAAGGATGGAAAAGTTGCTAAAACTGTAACTGCAACACATGTAGAAAGCGGAGTGTATTCTGCAGAGATAGATACTGGCGGACTTGAAGGCGACTATAACTTAAAGATAACTGCTGTTCAACCACTTAGCATAGGTGAACTAAGGCGATCTGTATCCGTCACTGTAACCGTACTACCTGTCTGGCAGAGATATCTACCCTACATAATGGCTGGAATTGTCATTGTAATCATAGTGATCGTCGTGTTAGTATGGCTAAAGAAGAGGTCGTAGCCTCAAAACCAAAGAAAACTTTTTTCTTTTTATATTTCTAATAGATGTGACTTAGTGGAGACGATAACATGAGTGCTGGAGGAGCTAGCCTACTTAAATACATGGGGAAAAGAGCTGTAGATCGAGCTGCAGTTATAATTTCATCTCTAACCCTTCAATTCCTATTATTAAGAGTCTTACCCTACTATGTACTGGGTATTGATCCTTCCTTCTTCTTCTTAAATCCAAATTTAACTGAAGTTCAACGAGAACTTATTAGAAAGCAATTTGGTTTAGATGAATCCTTACTTTCACAGTTTATAAAATATGTTCTTTCATTATTTGCTGGAAATATGGGATTCTCATTTTATACTAGAAGACCTGTTTTCACTGAGTTAATGGAACGTCTTCCTAATACCGTTCTCTTATTTGGTACTTCTACAGTGTTAACAATAATATTGGGATTAATTATTGGTATAATTGTTGTTTCAAAGCGAGGTACTCGATTCGACGCCTCTGTGATAGGGACAAGTATTTTCATTAGTGCATTTCCATTATTTTATGTTGGACTTTTGATGTTACTGGTTTTTGGTTTTCATTTAAGATGGTTCCCAATAGCTGGAACTATAAGTAGACCTCCACCTAGGGATCCCGTAAAGTATGTGGCAGATCTTTTATGGCATATGGCACTTCCACTTACAACTCTACTAATCACGAGTGTAGGTGGATTTGCACTTTTCATTAGAAATCTATTTTTAACACAGTTGGGTGAAGATTATGTACTAACCGCTAGGGCTAAAGGATTAACTGAGAGAGAAGTGATGATTAAGCATGTCCTAAAGAATGTTCTTGCACCAGTAATAAACGTTTTAGCCCTTGAATTTCCAGGAATAATTTCAGGTGCAGTTATTGCTGAAACTGTTTTTTCATGGTATGGTGTTGGAAGATGGCTCTTTTCTGCAGCAACACAATTTGATTATCCCGTAGTGCAGGCAGTACTTTTTATACAAGTTATCTTAACAGTTATTGCATTATATTTGGCTGACCTAGTTATTGCTCTTTTAGATCCAAGAGTAAGGTTGAGGTAAGATTATGGGGCAATTTCAAGAAAGTAAGGTTAAGGCTCTAAAAAGCTTCTTGACTGAGCTTAAACTTCATAAGACCGGTCTAATTGGATTTGGAATTTTATTGCTATATGTATTTATAGCTGTTTTAGCTCCTATAATAGCTCCAGTTGATCCAAATGAAACGGGATTAGCAGATAGCTATGCATATCCAGAATGGTTCTCTACTTTCTCTGAGTATAGTAACTTTCCGAGAAACATTTATTTAAAAATAAATTTTGATGACTGGAATGTCAAGCATTTAAGTGAGGGTTTAACTTTAAGAAATGATGGTGAATTAATAGAGATAACAGCGCATTCTACTAACAGCCCCTCCGTAAAAGATGCAATATTTGAATATAGCTTCGATTATACTTATGATCCGCCTAAACGGTTTAGTGGAAGGATACCGTATAAGATCGCTATTTATAATTCCATTGGAAGTTATGTTAGAATAAAATGCTACATTATTCATCCTAGTGGAAGAGAGTATGAAGTATACGATAGTATGTCGATAGCTGTTAATTTGACTCGTCTCGATACTCCTGAAACCTATGATGCACGTGACATTTCTCTTAAACTTAAACTTGGTTTTTCTCCACATGATGATCTCGGAGAAAAAATATTTGACACGCAGGGTACGTACACCCTAAGGTTAGTAGCTTCAATATTTATTGCTAAGGGAAATGGCCGAGTGGAGGTAACTTTTGGAACTAAGGAGTTTAGAATTTATGGTAAGCTCTATGGGATACTTGGAACTGATAATCTTGGATCAGATATATTCTCAAATCTAGTTTATGGAACTCGAGTTTCATTACTTGTTGGAGTTTTAGCTTCCGTAATTTCCGTTTCAATTGGACTTGTTGTAGGTATAATAGCTGGTTATAAGGGTGGAGTAGTAGATCAAATTTTAATGTATTTTACAGATACTTTACTATTTACTCCTATACTTCCCCTTATAATTGCAATTAGTGTTTTCATAGGTAAAAGTCTTTATCTTGAAATTGCTTTAATAGCACTATTCAGTTGGATGGGTTTTGCTAGAAATACACGTGCTTATGTAATGTCTATAAGAGATAGCATGTATGTAGAGTCTGCCAGAGCTATAGGTGCACCAGACATGTATATTATTTTCCGCCATATTATGCCACAGCTTACACCCATTGTTTACATAAACTTAGTTATGAGAGTTCCAGGCGCAATACTCTTGGAAGCTACTTTAAGCTTCTTAAACTTGGGTGATCCATCAGTTCCATCATGGGGAAGAATGTTATATAGTGCCAGATATGCTGGAGCCTTCTTTAGGTTTATGTGGTGGTGGATAATTCCCCCCGGCTTAGCAATAACCTTCTTGGCATTAGCATTCGTGCTTTTAGGTCATGCATTAGATGAAATTTTAAACCCAAGATTAAGGGTTAGGCGTTAAGAAATGAGAAAAAAGCATATCTTACTCATCCTATTTAACCTACTCTATTCTCTATCTCTTTCCTACGTATTGTTTAATCATGTTTTCACAGGTAGAATTAATATTCATTCATTAGTTTACGCTGTAGGTTTCGGTCTTCTATCTATAATATATGGCTTCTTAATTGGAGATTTGAAAAATGCTTTTTTAGGTTATTTATTGTCCATGGGATTAGGTGTTCTCTTTACTGTTCTCTTAGTTAGATATCCTATTCAAGTAAATATTGGAAGTTTAGCTGCAGAATTAGTCACAATTTATTCTTTAAGGAATGCTGTTGTCTACGTATTACTAGTTATTTCTCCAATTTCATTGATATTTCTTCCGTTAGGCATCTATCTTTCAACCATGACTAATAGGTCGGGAATCATTGAAATTGGCTATATACTTTTTTCTCTTTTACTTTTAACTCTTTTAGCTTACAATTATGCTGATTATAATTCAAGAGTATATTCAATTAAGCTCCTAAATGTAGAGGTGAAAGAAGCTGACGTCTACATAAAATCTGAAAAAGCTTATCTCAATGTAACATATGTACTACTTAATCATGGTACAAAGAATATTGAAATTTCAATGACCATATATAAAATATATTTTGGAAGTGAAATAGCAAGAACATACACTGAGAATTTTTATGGATCACCACTTATATCAAGTCCTTCAAAAGCTTTGTCAAGAAGTGTTTCAATTGAAGTGCCATTATTCAAGTTAACAAGAAACATGGTTAATGGAAAGGTACGTGTCTCCATTATTATTGAAATGTATATTAAAACTAGGTTTGGAATCACTCCTATAACCTTTGAATATACTAATCTTCTACCAATCTTACAACTCTAAAACCTGTATAGTAGTATCCGTCAGGTCCCGCCATTGATGTAAAATGATAGATTCTTCCCTTTAATTTTCTTTCAGCTCCTTTCACATAAGCATAATGTGTTATTTCTGAAAAACCATGTCCGCAAAAAACACCTAATATCAATCCTAATCCTATTACTGGACTAAAGAGTATTACTATGAATGGTGCTATGACTAGCATCATTATTCTTATAAAAAATTTATAGTAATTCTCACCTTTACGTCTCGATTGAATGTATCTATCCTTCTTTTCTAATTCAGATATTATCCTCCTAGTCTTGAAGATGTTAAGTATGATGAAGAAAATGTAAGAAGCTGGAAATGCTATTAAGAGGCTTAATATGAATTCTATCATTAAGGTGTTGAATAAAAGATATAATGATAAAATTGTTGACAGCAAGGTTCCCAGTATACGAATGTATAGTCCACTCTTAGAAAAAGGATATGGGATTAACATCTCTTCTCTCAAGATTCCCACCGAATATCTCTTCTAAACCCTATATTCATTGGTGATGCTAGTAATTTAATTTACTTATACTTAGTGTCACCTTAAATTGTTTCAGTAAACTTTAATTCTTATAGTGAGATTAATCTCCTTGAATATGATTCCGATTGGTAAGATTATAGAGAAAGCATTAATGCTTGGAGCTGAGTATGCCGATATAATTACTTATGAGTTATCTCAAATTGAAGAAGCTTTAAGAGGTAGCTCCATTGAAGTTAATAAATCTAAATCTAAAGTTTACGGTGTAAGAGTTATTGTCGATGGTAAACTTGGAATAGCTTCTAGCACTAAACCAGAATTTGAAAAATTAGTTAAATTGTCTGTGAAATTAGCAAAATCTAACACTGAATCTAGAATGATGGCTGAAGGGGTAGTTGCTAAGGGGAAGTTTAAATTTCCACAGCTTCAACCCTTCTCTGAAACAGCTATTTATGATGTATTAGAGTATATTAGAGCATTTGCCGATAGAGTGAAAGAAAAGCTTTCTAATATATTTAAGTGCCTAGAAGTTGTGGTGACATTAAATAAAATTAGAAGAAGCATATTTTCAAGTGAGGGTACAGATGCTGTTGAAGAGAAGTCATTGGTTGACTTTGCTGCTTCAACAATTGTTTTAGGCAATAAGAATATATCAACCATATCTTTTGGTGGAAGCGGAGGTCTAGAAGTATTATTTAGCCATAACCCTGAATCATTAGCAAAAATTCTTGCCAAGAGAAGTATAGCTGGAGCTCTTTCAAAGAGGGTGAACCCTGCATATAGAGGTTTGAGTTTCCCAGTAATCCTAGATGGAAAAGCTGCTGCAGCGCTCTTTCATGAGGCAATTGGACATACCTTGGAAGCTGATGTAGCATTAGAGCAAGGGAAACCACTAAAGTATGGAGTGAAAATTGCATGTAAGGATTTAACTGTGCTTGATGATCCTCTCATTCCTGATGGCTATGGAAGTTTTTCCTTTGATGATGAAGGAATACTTGCCAGGAGAAAAATCTTAATTGAAAATGGAGTAATAGTTAACCTTCTTCATAATCGATGGAGCGCATATGTGTATAATGTTGAACCGCTAGGAAATGGCAGAGGACTTTTCTTTCCACCGAAAGCTTTTATGAGCAATATTAAAGTGAAAGCTGGAGACTGGCACTTTAAAGAAATAATTAATGAGACCAGAAGAGGTTTTCTAGTTAGGGATGTAGTTAAAGCAGAGCTAACTGATATCATAACTATAATTCCTGAAGAATCATGGTTGATTGAGCGAGGAGAAATAAAAGAGCCTGTATATATAAGAGAAATAAAATTTCCATTAAAGAGAGCATTAATGAAAATAGATGCCATTGGAAGAGAAATGGAATCAAGATTTACAGTTGAAAAGGGTCTTCCAATAGGTGAATACAGTCCCCCAATAAGAATAGCAGAGGCATATGTTTTCTAAGATGAATTTTATTGTTTTCAAAACTTTTAATTCTGCTGAAATAATCACTATTTACTCATAAACTCTCTTACCTCATCGATGATATATTTTACTAAGTTTTCCACAATTATTTCTCCCTTCTCAGCGGATGCCAATGTTGCATCACCAAATATACCCGATGGAGAATATGCTCCAGCATCCTTCTTCTCAGGGTTACGTGTAAGTCCTCTTCCCTTCATTGGATGATAATCTTTAACTGCTTTACTCATGTCAACTACTTCTGGTTTAATATATAGCATCATGGATGTCTCAATTTCATCAGCATGCGTTCCTCCTTCTTGCTCAGAAATTTCCTTTTCTACACTGCTTAATGCTTTTAAAATATCTGTATACCTCATTTCAATTCCTCTTCCCCTCAATTCTTCAGCAGCCATTTTAAGTCTATAAATTGTAGAAACACCTGTGTTAAGTACATAAAATTTCTTTATACCATAATTGCTCATTGATATGCAAATATCCTTTACCATTTCCTTAAAGGTATTCAATTTCAAGGAAACTGATCCAGGATACTCTAGGAAGAAGGGATAATATCCATACTGTATTGTGGGCATTAAGATTACTGGAACTTCACTAGCCACCCGATTTGCTAGATATTCCGCTATTATCCAATCTGTATTCAATGGCATGTGTGGTCCATGCTCTTTTGTTCTAGCCCCTAAAGGAATTAATATTATTTTACATTTTTAATAACTTTTTCTGCTTCAACCCAAGTTAAGTTCTCAAGTTTCACGCTTTTCTTCCTTTTAGGAATGTTGATTTGAGTATTAACCATGTTTTTTCTCCATCATTTTATATTATAATACATTTTTTGTAGGCTATATGCTTATTGTATTGTAATTGATCTATAGGAGGGAAACGTATAAGTACTTCTATTTAAGTATTTATACGTGTGAAGTTGTATGACTGACAAAGTAAAGTTGACAATTACAATTAATAAAAATTTACTGGCCATTGTAAAAGAGAGAGTTAAGAGTAAAGGTTTATCTCTATCTAGAATTATTGAAAATTTTTTGGAGTTTTATGTGAATCCATACGTGTACTGTTTTAAATGCGGTGAAAAATTTTTTGTTGATAAAGCTGAAGTTTGTCCCAAGTGCGGCTGGCTTAAATGTGTAAATTGTGGTGCATGTAGATGTGAATTGGATGATGAGACTGCAGCTGCAGTTTTTCACATGCGTCGTGTCTATGAAGACTTGTTAATGGGGCGAATTAAATAGGCGAGGTGAGTTTTCAAAATGAATTCGAATAAAATGACATTCGATTTAAAAGTTAGGCGAATATCACTTATGGCTATGCTTTCTATAGTATATGTTTTATGTACTTTAATTCCAATTTCACCTTTTATTGGTGGGCCGTCATTGTTGACTTTAAATTTAATTATAGTGCCTACAGTTGCTTTAATTTTAAGTCCAGTTGAAGCCTTTATTACGTCCTTGATTGGCAGTTTGATAACCCTATGGGCCATTCCTATGGCTTTGGCTAATATTTTTGGCCCTAGTGTAATTCTGCTCCCAGTTTTGGGCTCGACTATGGGGAGTCTTTCAAAGTATAAGGCTGGTAAAATAATTGTTGGTTCATATTTAGTTTTTTGTATTTTTGGTTTTATACATGCAATTCCAGAGTTTCCCTTTTGGATTGCTCCTCATATGTTAGCTGTTATATTATGTCCAGTTACTGAATTTATTAAAAATCAAAAATTGAAGATAATAATAATTGCATTTGTTTCAACGATGTGTGAACAGGCAATAATGATGATGCTTGCAGTGTATCAAGTTCAATTGCCATGGCAGGTCTTTGCTGTTGCTTTTCCATTTATGATTTATGAGAGAATATTGGCAACTATTGGAGGTTCAATACTAACTCTTGCTATAAGTAAAATTCCATTTTTGAAAGAGCAGCTGACACTTTCTTTCTAGATATTTTTCATAAACACCTGTCTTAACTAGGTATATTCCATATCTTACAAGTCCCATCATTGATCTAGCTGCTCTTTCAGGTGTAGGATAAGCTGGTATACCAAATTTGTCAAATTTTGTTCGAACCATTTTGGCCATTTCAGCTTCACCTACATCACATGCAATTACTGGTTTGCCGCATTTTCTAATGTTTTCAACTATTCTCTCTACATAGTCTGCTTCTAGTGTTGGTATGTGATGTAGGGGGAATAATAGTATGCCGTCGATTTCATCGGCTTGACCAACTATTTCAATTGATTTTGCAAACATCTCGGCAGTTGCTACTCCAGTTACATCTATTGGATTTCCTATAGCTGCGAATTCTGGGAGAATTCCGGTTTTCTTTAATTTATCTAATTTTTCTAAAATAGTTTCAGAGAATTTTTCTATTGTTCCGCCAAGTCTTTCAATGGCATCTGCAGCCATTACTCCCAGTCCTCCACCATCCGTTATTATTGCTATTCTCTTTCCCTTAGCGGGAAGCTGATTGGCAAAAACTTTAGCTAGATCCATAAATTCTTCAGTGTCTTCAGCTCTAATTATTCCTGATTGTCTAAAGGCTGCATCGAAAATTTCATCTGATCCTGCAAGTGCGCCTGTGTGTGAAGCTGCAGCTCTAGCTCCTGCACTTGTTCTTCCAACTTTTAATGCTACTATTGGTTTTATTTTTGTAACTTCTCTGGCTACTTCAAAGAATTCTCTTCCCCGTCTAATGCTTTCTAGGTAAATTAATATGACTTCCGTATGTTCATCTTCAGCTAAGTAGCGAATTAAGTCTACTTCATCTACATCGCATCTATTTCCGTGGCTTATGAATTTACTTATTCCCAGCCCACTACCCGCCATGTAGTCTAAGATTGTTGCTCCAAAGGCTCCACTCTGGGTTATTAATGCTATTTTACCTGGTTTAGGCCTGGGTGTGGCTAATACTGGGGCTCCTTCAACCATTTTTGAAACTTCAAGGAAAATTGTGTCTACTCCACTATATGCATCATATATTCCCACACAATTTGGACCAATAATTCTCATGCCGTATTTATGAGCTATATTTACAATTTTATGTTCAAGTTCAACGTTTCCAACTTCACTGAAGCCGCTACTAATAATTATAGCTCCCTTTGCACCTGCCTTTCCACTTTCCTCTAAAACTTTAGGTACAATTGGAGCTGGTACTGCAATTACTACTAAGTCTATCTGATCTCTTAATTCTAATACGCTTGAATAGCATGGCATTCCTAGAATTCGTTCAGCTTTTGGATTTATTGGGTATACTTCACCTTTAAATTGTCCAGCAATTAAGTTTTCAAGGAAATTTCTAAAGATTACATGTCCTGGCTTCCTTCTTTCACGGGAGGCTCCAATAACTGCTACTCCTTTAGGGTTGAAAAAGAAGTTTAGCGTCATAAGTTCATCTCCTATTCAATCTTATTTAGTTATTAGCTAAGATTTTCTTTTCTCTTACAACTTATTGTTTTTATCCTTTTCAGTTTTAATGCAATAGATTTAGAAGTGATTATGATTTTTGAAGCTTACTTGACTTGATATTTAAAATTTATAAAAACATTTAAGATCTTAGTTTAAAAATTATATCTTCAATTAATGAGAATGCTTTTGAAGCATCCTCTCTATCGACAATTAATATAGTATCTTCATGGCATGAAATTATTTGAGTTATATTGATTCCTCTTCTTGCTAATAGCGATGTCATGTATGCTATAACTCCTGGAACTTCAATAACTGTTTTAGGGCTGACTAATATTATTGCTGATTGATTATCAATTAAGATTTCAATGTTTTCTTCACCTATGGTTTTAAGGATTTTACCTAAAATCCTTTTATCAAAAATTAATGTGAATGTGCGTAGTCCTTGAGTTAACTGGAAGAATCTTGCCCTAACAACATTTTCCATTAATTTATCAAGTTTATCCATTAATGTCTCTTGCTTAGTGGTTAAGACAATGATATCGCTTTTAAGCTCTAATACGCTTTCACTAATGACATCTTTGATCATTTTCTCTAAAATTTTATGTTTTCTTTTAATATCTTCACTAAATCTTATTAAGGCCATTTTGATCGCTTCTAGGCTGATCCTATTCCTGCCAGTTGCCTCTAGGACCTCTGGATATATTCTTTCGGCTAGAGCTGAATAATTGATTACATTCATTTTTATTGCATCTAATAATGTGGGATGCATCAAGATTATTCTTCTAACCGCCTCTGCCACTGAAATCGTTTTTACCTTATCCTCCATGCTTCCACCTTTATCCCACTTAAACAGAAAGATTTGGAACAATATCTTGTCTGAAGATTTAAGATGTTTTCTATTACTCCTACTTTAAATTGAATGTCTGTATTTCGCATAGCAAATATATGCCTATGTACTTCTTAGGCGTCCTATATCTAATTCATTGACATTATCATAATTGTTCACTACTTGGTGATTCCCTCTTTTTCATATACTCTATTTTCCATTCTTCAAATTTTTTCTCATACTCTCTTCTCAAATTTTCTTCGAACTCTCTTCTTTCATTTTCATACATCTCCTTTAACATAGACATAGCTAATCTTCTGGCTTCTTCAAAGGCTTTAGTTTTCATTTTTTCACGAGTTATGCCATAAGTGAGAAACGCTCCTATACCGAAGGATAATGCGGCAATTAGCGCTTCAGCTACCCAATCAACCATTATTTACCCTCCAATTTTAGTACTCTCTACTTTATTTAGGTTTAAATAGTTTTATTATAGCTTTTACTCAGTAAACTTACTTCAAATACTTATTGAACCATCGTATCATATGTTTTAATCTTTTAATTCGATGGGATGGAACTCCTGATCTACTGAACACGTGGCTTCCTTTCATAAATAGGACCAATTCAGCTTCTTTGCCTAGATATTTTAAGGCTGTGTAGAATAGTAAGGCTTGATCAAGCCAACATCTATAGTCTTCAATGCTATGAATTATCATCAATGGCGTTTTAACTTTATTTGCATGTGCTAATGGTGATTTCTCAATGTATGCTTCTCTATTAATCCAATAATCTCCACCAATTTGATCTGGTACAAAGTGAAAGCCTATATCCGCAGTACCAAATTCAGCTATCCAGCTACAAATTCCATTTAATGATACTGCAGCCTTAAATCTATCAGTTTGCGTTATAATCCAATTAGTCATGAATCCACCATATGATAGTCCAGTTACACCGAGTCTATCTTGGTCTATAAATTTATACTTTGAAGTGACATAGTCGATTGCCTCCATTAAATCCATATAATCCCTCTCGCCATAATGCCCTCTAATATCTGCAAATTCCTCACTATAACCATCACTTCCACGTGGATTAACATAAACAACAACGTATCCATTGGCAGCTAAAATTTGATTCTCGAACATGAATGCATATCCGAAGGCACTCTTAGGTCCACCATGAATGTTAAGAATAACTGGATACTTCTCATCTTCCTTAAATTCAGCTGGCTTCATAATCCATCCTTCAATGACAACATTGTCAGATGCAGTATACTCAAATCTTTCAGGCTTAGAAAGCTTTACCTGTCCTAGAAATTCTTCGTTAAAATTAGTCAGCTTTATATGTTTTCCATCCCTATAGATCCAAACTTCAGCAGGTTCAATTTCAGTTACTCTAGTATATACCATGACTTCTTTTCTAATTGTAAAGTTATCAACTAAAAAGTTTCCTGAAATTATTGGCTCAACATCCCTATCCTCAACATTTAATCTATAGACATTTATTCTTCCATTAGATGAAAGAGGGAAGTAGATATAGCTATCCTCCCATATGGGTGGCTGATCAACACTATATGGTCCACGAACATCATAGTAGACACGCTTACTGGATCCTCTATCAAGCTTCCCTGTTAAATTTTCAATTTTGCCATCGTCAACATTAATAAGCCATATATTTTCATGGGTTGCATATCCTCTATGTAGATCGCTTCCTCTAAAGACAATGTATTTGTCATCTGGGCTCCAATTTAATGGACCGATAAACATGCCTTCTTTACTAATTTTTCTAGGTTCACCACCTTCAGTAGGAATGATGAATAGATGATGTCTCCGAGGCTTCATATCGTCAAGTTTAGCTGAAAAACAAATTTTGTCTCCTTTATTGGAAAACGATGCATAGAGTACATCGAAATCTCCTGAAGTTAACTGTCTTACATTTCCAGAATATACATCCACAATGAATAAATGTTTTCTAAAGTAATGTGAATATCCAATACCGTTAAACCATACTGGAATACGTCTAACTGCATGAACATCCTTCTCAAATTCTTCATCAATAACCCTTGAAATAAAAAGTATCTTTTTACCATCAGGTGACCATTGCGCAAGCTCAATACCCTCACTACGTTTACAAATAAGTCTCGGCTCACCACCACCCACATTCAAAACCCAAAGCTCTCTGCCTTCTTCTTCTCCTAAAATTCTTTTAGAAATGAATAGAAGTTGTCTACCATTAGGAGACCATCTAGGCCAACAGTCTTTATCGCCTTTAGTGAATAACACTACTTCTCCGCTATCACTTTCAATGACCCAAATATTCATTATATAGTTATCCTTACTGCTGTCAACCTTAGTTGTGACGAAAGCTATTTTATCACTTGATGGGGAAAGCTGTGGATCAACAACACTGATAATCCTATTATAATCCTCGACTTTCAAAACACGCATAAAATCACCAGAGAAATAATTGTAAACTTAGACT
>Ga0180301_10000691_pt1 | contig 26192 bp, 25 predicted proteins | sample GuaBasSediGuay16_FD_121797 | JGI IMG/M metagenome (GOLD analysis project Ga0180301, IMG submission 121797) | Subseafloor sediment microbial communities from Guaymas Basin, Gulf of California, Mexico - Guay16, Core 4569-2, 12-15 cm | ecosystem: Environmental > Aquatic > Marine > Hydrothermal... | reverse complement strand
GCTTCTCCAAATCTTCTATTACAAGCAAACATGCAACATTGACATCCAACGCAAAGGTCAACATCAACAATAATTAACCTTTTAACTACCATAGGTTAAAACCTTAATTTGTTAATTTAGGAAAGATATCATATCATTTAATTGTCAGCTAAGTAGATAAAACTTGTTTTTATCTTGGATTTAAATTTAAAAGTTAATTCAGGCATGGAGAGGTTCAGCATTAATTCCAAGCTTCCTTTTAACCTGGTATGCAAGCTGTAATGCGAAACCAAAGCAGGTATAAACTTTTCTTGGTTTACATTCTCTAATAAATTCTAGAATCTGCCTAAAATCTCCATGACTACTTAAGGGGAAACCTTTTCTTTGCTTAAAATTTAAAGCCCACCCTGTTACAAGAGCTGAAGCCTCATTTTTTACTTGACTACCTCGAAACATTGAAAAAGGATATACTACAACACATTCATGATGCTTTGGTGAAAGATAGCCTGGAATAGCTTTAAGCTTGATTCCTAGAAGTTCATAAACCCTGTTAATTTTAGCAATCATAGGATGAACAATAACATCAACATTAAGAAAAACATTAAGCATTTTAATTACCTCCTGAGCTTTTCCGATAGGGTAAGCATAAAAAACCGGAATTTTTCCTTCATGGATTTTTTCAACAACCCATTTAACCATACTTTTATAAATTTCCTCTCTTGGAGGGAAAATGAAACCATTACCATAGGTTGATTCAATGATAAGTATATCACAATCTATTGGAGATGCAGCTAAGGTTATAATCGTATCCGTATAATTTAGGTCACCTGTATAAGCAACAACTCCCTCAGGAGTATCTACTTGAAATGCCGCTGAACCTAAAATATGCCCAGAATTATGTACCTTTATTCTGCAATCTTCAATCTTAAATTCCTCTCCATAGTTAACTTCCATAACTTTAACAGGTTTTCTTCCAGTGTAGGCTTTAAAAATTTTTAGTGTTGGATTTGTTGAATACTTTAAAGAATTCCAAGCATTTAAGCCTGCAGTATGGTCTTGGTGTGCATGGGATATTAAAACATGCTTATGATTTATTTTTGATGTTTGAGGGTCAAAACATAATGTTAAATCTCTATGCTTAACGATAACACCATTATCCCAGTAAACTTTTAAGTTCAAATTTCTATTCCCGGAGTAAGCTTTATGGTTCAAAGAAAAAATAAATATCTCCACAACATTAAACTTTTCTAGAGGAGGAATCTTGAGTAGGGAGAAAAGACGCAGAGAAGAAGCTCCTATGCCTTCAGCAGCAGCAGGCCTCCTCCGTTTTTATGAAGAAGAAAGTGTCGGTATAAAGGTTAGACCTGAAATAATAATTACAGCAGCAATAATGCTAATTTTGTTTGTAGCACTTGTACCAAGATTGCTAGGTTTATAGATTAATACTAAACATCTCTTTAAAATCTTCAACCAGCTTAAGCTTACTTATGTGGCAGTATCTCTATACGCTGAACAGAGTTTAAGTGTATAAATATTTCACTTTTCTTTTCTCTTGAAACAACCCTAGGTATCGGATTTGCCACTGTTGCACGTATAACAACAGCTTCAGCATTACTTAACCATATACCTGGAGGTATATGAGAAACAGCTGCAACTTCACCTTCATAACCAAAATCTCTATCAATTACAACAACAACTTTTCTGCCAACATTTTTCTCAAGAAAATGGAAAATTGTTGGGCTAACCGAAGATTCGCTCATAACTTTCAACCACTATTAACCTATTAAAAGTTCCTTTAGTTTTTCAACCTCCAAATCTGAAAGTTTCCTTACCCTAACTTTTCCCTTCTCTGAAATTATTGCACTATTACCATACGGGTCCTTCAAAATTACAGTAAACGGTATTTTAGCTTCCTTCGCATCCCTAAGTTTTAAAAGAAATCTCTCATACAAATCACCTTCAAAGGCTAATGCTTTAGTAACTTCCTCAACACGGTTAAGCAACCCCTCAACATTTGATATAAAACCTTGAGAAGCAGGTCCTGGTTTAATTTCGACCTTAAGCTCAGGAATTTCTATGAAACCAGAGTTTGATTTCACAATTTTTGCTTTTAAATCTTCTTCACTTTCAACATGAAGAACATATTCCCTTGGCTCCTGGACATCTAAACAGATAGTGTCATTCATTTTGAAGCCGCAAGATTCGCAAATAAATGTTATGATTGCTACGGAACCAAAATATGGGATATTCTCAACCAGCTGAGTAACCTTAACTTCATTATTCCTGCAAATGGGACAGGTAAGCTTATATGTTGAAACCAACTTGCACTTTCTTCCCTTTAAAGGTTTACTAACCCTAAAACTTGAGGGGAGATTAACAATTAAAAACATTTTGTTGCATAAGTGAAGTAAAGAGAAAATGTGAAACAAAGATTTACTATTATACCAGCTTTATAAAACTTAGTTAATAAGCAGGTTTTCTTGGTGCTTCAATTTTAAGATTTAAGATAAATCTATTATGGTATGTTCTTAACCTAAAACTGTGTTTATTTAGTCTATTAAGACTTCCACTATTATTGCTTAACTAGCGTAGGATAATCTTACTCTTTTTAAAGAGCCTATATTAGGGGGTAATCTTGAAAATTAAGCTTTTAAGAGTTTTAAATTTAACCGAAAGACTTAATTTTAACTTCTGCTTGATTACATGGGTAAATTGTTGAGGCTAAAAGCTTGGAAACATCTAGAATAGAAAAACACGCCAGCTTTAGGTGTTAATTTTGCCTACAATGTCTGGAGCAAAAATTCTAGTAGAGTCTCTTAAAAGGGAAAAGGTTAAAGTTATCTTCGGAATTCCAGGTGGAGCAATATTACCTGTACATGATGAACTTTTAGATTCAGGTATCAGACATATTCTTGCACGTCATGAGCAAGCTGCAGCCCATATGGCGGATGGTTATGCTAGGGCTAGTGGTAAGGTTGGAGTTTGTATGGCGACTTCAGGTCCAGGTTCAACAAACCTTGTAACAGGTATAGCTACAGCACATATGGATTCTTCACCAATAGTTGCTATTACAGGTCAGGTTGCGAAACCATTTATTGGTAGAGATGCATTCCAAGAAACAGATATTATAGGGATTACTGCAAACATTGTAAAATATAATCATCAAATTAGAAGTCCTAAGGAGATACCTTCAACCATTAGATTTGCTTTTTGGCTTGCATTAAACGGGAGGAGAGGCCCTGTTTTAATAGATTTTCCAAGAGATGTGCAAACTGAGGTAGTAGATATTCCACCATCAGAATTTATGGAAGATGTTAAACTTCCATTTGAAAAGGAACCCTATGAAAAGTTTTCAGAAGAGAAAATAAGAGAAGCTGTTAAACTACTGGTAAAAGCTGAGAAACCTGTAATATTAGCTGGTGGAGGAGTTATAGGAGCTGAAGCTTGCCAAGAAGTCTTAACTTTAGCTGAAACTCTTAAGATTCCTATTGCAACAACACTTATGGGTAAAGGCTGTATAAGAGAAGACCATCCTTTAGCCTTAGGCATGATAGGAATTCATGGAACACCTTATGCTAACCGCATGATAAGAGAAGCTGATGTTATATTAGCTATTGGATGCCGATTTTCAGATAGGTCTATAAGTATTGGTGGAAGAATAGATGAAAAAGCCATAATAATTCATGTTGATATTGATGCAGCTGAGTTAGGGAAAAACGTGAAAGCACAATTACCCATACTTGGAGATTTAAAAGCCGTTTTGATGTTTATGCTTAAGGAGGTAAAAAGTAGAAGTATAAACAACCAAGGTAAGATTTCAGAATGGATAAGCTATATGAAAAAGTTAAAAGGTGAATTTAAAATCGAAGAAGATAGGGAGAACAAGGGATATCTAAAACCACCAAAATTAATGAAGGAACTAAGGAAAATTTTACCTGAAAAATCTATAGTAACAACAGAAGTTGGGCAAAACCAGATGTGGACTGCAATATACTTTAAGGTTTATCATCCAAGAACTTTTATAAGTTCGGGGGGGCTCGGAACAATGGGATTTGGCTTTCCAGCAGCATTAGGAGCAAAAATAGCCAAACCGGATGTTCCTGTTGTGGATGTTGCAGGAGATGGAAGCTTCCTGATGAATGAGCGTGAACTTGCAACATCTATTGAGGAAAAAATTCCAGTAACAGTAATCATACTAGATAATAGAGTTTTAGGTATGGTTGCCCAATGGCAAAGAGCACTCTATAATAGAAGATACTCTAATGTCTTCCTTGGTAAAAGTCCTGATTTTGTTAAATTAGCTGAAGCTTACGGCGCTATTGGAATAAGAGTTGAATCCTATGATGAATTTAGAAAAGCTGTAAAAGATTCATTAAAAAGTGATGTAACAACAGTTATTGATGTTCCCGTATCCTATGAGGAGGATGTTAAACCAATAATATTTCCACAGGGATTGATTAGACAAGATTAAAATTTTTTAGGTATACTGAATACCCCAAATATTTATAATCCTACTTTTAAACTTTAACTTAGGAAACTTCTAGTTTTTGATGAGTTATGGAAGATATTTTAGAGGTTGCAGAAAAACTTTTAATGGAAAATTGCTTATGTGATAACTGTTTGGGTAGACAGTTTGCAGCATTAGGTTATGGTATAGATAATGCTGAGAGAGGTAGAAGCTTAAAGAATACTTTAACCTTTAAAGCCCATAAGCTTGCGCTTGAAAAAGGAAAAGTCGGAATCGAGATTTTAAAGAAAATAGCCTTAAATGGTATGTCTTTAACCGCAAAAAATACTCTAAAAAAGCTTGGCTATACTTTAAAGGAAAAAAAAGGCTCATGCACAATTTGTAGAGGAAAATTTCAGGAGCTAAACTCAATAGCTGAGAAATGCTTAAAAAAAATTGATGATTACGAGTTTAACAATTTTCTTGTTGGTGTTGAAGTACCTAAAGATGTCATTGAAGCTGAAGATTCTTTAAGAGCTAGATATGGAATAAACTGGGGAGAAACAATTAAAAGCGAATTTACAAGAGAAGTTGGAAAAATTTTGGCAAAAATTACCGGGAAAGATGTTGAATATAGAAAACCTGATATCGTTATCCTATTTAATCCTTTTAATGAAGAAATTAAAATTCAGGTTAACCCGTTATTTATTGGTGGGAGGTATAAAAAACTTATCAGAGGTATTCCCCAATCAAGATGGCTATGTAGAAAATGTAAAGGAAGAGGTTGTAGTTACTGTAATTGGAAAGGTAAAATGTATGAAGAATCTGTTCAGGAGATAATAGAAAAACCGGTTTTAGATGAAACATTAGGAGAAACTACCGAGTTTCATGCTAGCGGAAGAGAAGATGTTGACGCATTAGTTTTAGGTAATGGTAGACCATTTGTAATTGAAGTTAAAAATCCGAAGAGAAGAAGCATTAATCTTAAGAAGGTTGAAGATGAAGTTAATAAAACAGGTAAGGTTGAGGTTCAAAACCTGTATTTTGCTGATAGGGATACAGTAAGAAAAATTAAGCTTCTTGAAGGTGTAAAGAAAATTTACGAAGTCGTTGTTGAAGTTGAAGATGGAGAAATAGCAGATAAAGATTTAGAAATTCTTAAAGAAAAGTTTAGGGATATAGATATTCATCAGCAAACTCCTAGAAGAGTTTTACATAGAAGAACTGATAAGGTTAGAGTAAAACATATTTATTCTATTGATGCAGATAAGCTTACACCTAAAAGATTAAAGTTAAAAATTGAATGCCAAGGAGGACTTTATATTAAGGAGTTTATTGACGGGGATGAGGGAAGAACAAAACCAAGTATTTCAGAAATTTTGGGGAAAAAGTTAAAGTGTTTGGAGTTAACCGTTTTAGATATAAGCTGTTAGGGTAGATAAGTAATGGTGCAGAAATCTAAAGGTTTCCGTTCCCAAACAAGGTTACTTTTAAGAAAAAGGCGTAGAGAACGAGGATTAAGACCCTTAGGATATCTACTAAAGGAGTATAATCCCGGGGATAAAGTACAAATTCTTATAGACCCTGCAACTCATAAAGGACAACCTCATCGACGTTATCATGGTAAAATAGGAGTAGTTTTAGGAAAAAGAGGTAGAGCATACATCATTAAGGTTATGGATGGAAACAAGGAAAGAAAAATTATCACTTTACCTGAACATTTAAGAGAAGTTAAAGTTTAAGGTTTTAAGGTGAGGAAAAATACCTTTAAAAAAAATTGAAAGTAAACCTATAACAATTCCCGAAGTTAAGGACCTACTTAAAAACCTTAATAGGGAATTAAGTCATTTCCAAAGAAAAACTTTAGAGCATGCCTTAATGTTTTCAAAACTTGATGGAGAAAAAGCTAAAGAACTTACAAAGAGAATTTCTGAAGAATTTGATATTGGCATAAAGGAAGCTGTACAAATAGTAAATTGTATGCCTAAAAGCGTAGAAGAACTTCGAGTGTTCTTTCCTAGGCATAAAGTTATTGAGCCTGAAAAACTTGAAAAAATTCTTAAACTTTTAGATGAATACAGATAAAAATTAGATTCAAACTCATTTTTCACTTAACATTTGGTCTGCTTTTCTAACAAACTTTATCACTTGCTTATCTAGTGGAGGATGCTTTCTTCGACTTCTTCTTTTGAACGGGAAAAAGCCGATATTTTGGTATGCTTTTAATGCCAATTCATCTGCTTCGCCTTCAACGTATTCCTTCCAATTGAAAGAATGTTTAAAATTTTTTAAGCTTGCATCTTGCAGAGGGCTAAAGCTATCAATTTTATTAGGATTTAGGCAAACAATAACTCTTAGTTTTTCTCTGTGAATTGAGAGAGGAGCTGTAAAAAGTCTTTGAGGATCTATAACATTTTCAATTTTTAATTTTTCAGCATTAAGCTTTAAAGCAATATCTAAAACTTTTGGCGAAACCTTCTCTTTAATATATTCAGAAATAGCCCAAGCTAAATCTAATGGATTAAACTTTTTTCTAACATCTTCAGAAATTGCATAAGGATGAATATGGATATGAATACCGTTACCGCTAAACTTAATAAAGAAGGACTTAGAGACACCATTAGCTTCTAAAATTGAAATAACTTCATAAGCGGCTTTAACAGTTGCATTCCAATCTTCTAACCTATTATCGATATCCCAAGTAGGCATGCATGCTAAAATGTTTGAAGAATCATAAAGGTCTTCTAAGTAATGAAGTTTATTATATATGTTTACCGTCGCATAAACTGTTCTAGGTTTAAGTTTATTAAGCCATGAAAAAACTTTCTCTAACTCCTTTATGGAAGAAATTTTTAATGGATGCTTTTTAGCACCAAAGTATCTAACTAGAACCTTTCTACCTTTATCATCTCTACTTTCACAATGAATTCCAACCCACCTATTCTTACAAAATTCTACGATTTCCGATTTAACTTCGAATTTATTGTAATGCTCAAAAATTAAACTATACTCCTCACCCATTTGCAATTAAAGGTTAAGGTGAGGAGAAATTTAATGGTATACAACTTCTTTATGGCAATTCCTCCTCTTTCTCACCCTTAACCTTAATCATCTTTCTTGCAACACTTTCAGGAAGGGAAATATCTTCTTTCCGCTCTCTTACAGGACCTAAAACAACTAAGCCTTTACCATCAACAACAGATATTTCATGCATCAATAATGAATGGCTTGTTTGCCTCATTTTCTCAACTAAAAGATATCTTCTTAAAACTCCACCACGAACAAATCTTCTAAACCTTATTATACCATCAGCAATATGCTCTAAGCCAAATCCAAAAGCATCGGAGGTTGTAATAGCATATTGCGAAACAGCAAAAACTGTGAAATCCCATTTAGATAAGACTTTCTTAACAAGATACGAATATCTTCTAGCCATTGCAGGTTTATCAAGCCAGAAGGCAGATAAACTGTCTATTACAAGCCTAGACCTACCATAACCTAAAGACTTTTTTGCTTCAATAACTCTATTAAGCAATTCTTCAATATCAAGACTTCTAAGAGACCATTGATCCTCTAAGCCCATCAACGCGTCAATAATAATCAATTTTCTTTTTTCAATAGCTGAAGAGAAATCTATACCAAACTGCTTAGCCTGTACAATAATAGATTCACGAGATTCTTCTGTTGTTACATAGATGCATATATCCTTATCCTTAATACCCTGAGCAATAAAGTGTATTGAGAAAATCGTTTTACCTGTTCCAGGCTCACCTGTTATAGCAACAACAAAACCTCTAGGTATTCCACCATCAATAAGTTTATCAAGTTCAGGGATTCCCGTAGATAAACGTTCAACAATACTCATAACCTTAAACCTACTCAGAAGTATTTTCACCAAGCATACTTTTTAAAGTTTCAATAGCAGCCATTTTAGTAGCCATCCTCGCAGTATACCTATCCAAACCACCTCCAATAATTACTACATCACCATTTGATGGTTGAAGAGTTGAAATAAGTAACTTAGAGATTTCATCATCTCTTATGCAATCTTCAGCTTCAAAACCAGGCATTACAAATTTACCATCACTATAAATTAAGGTTGTAGCACCAACACCACCAGCTTTAATAGCAGCATCACGCTGCTCCAAACCATAACCCACGACCTTACCAGCATTTCTTACAAGTATAGCTGCATTATATTTACCAATAGATAATGAAGTTTTTGGTATTTCAATAACCCTTGAAAGATTAGACTTAATAGTTCTATAAAGTTTTTTACCGGTTTCTGTCAACCTACAACCAGAAGTTGGATGAACAACTATAAGCTTATTTTCTTTTAGATGCTTCAAAAGGGTTCTAGTTGCACCCTCACCTAAACAAAGCTTTTTTGCAAGTTTAACTCTCCCAATACTACCCTCATCCCCAATAACCTCTAATGCCTCAATAACATGAAAAAGGGTAAAGGTTAATGTTGGCCCACCTTTACCTTTCAAAACTCTTTTAAGAGTCTTAAAAAAGTTAATACCACTCAACAGGTAAACCCTTTTAATATCCTATTTATTATTTAGGGCTAGCTTGTTAAACACCTATAAGAATCTTTCTTAAAACAGGTAGAAAAGGTTTAAGGGGAAGATTAAAAGGTTAGTAATAGTAATTGTAGTCATTTTAGTGGTTTAAATGGAGGTTTTTGAGGCTATATTCGAAAGAAGAAGTGTAAGAAAGTTTACTGGGGAAGATGTTTCTAAGGAGGATTTAGAAAGAATACTTGAAGCTGGTAGGTGGGCACCATCAGCTGGAAATGTTCAACCATGGGAGGTTATAGTTGTAAGAAGCAGAGAGCTAAAAGAAAGACTAGCTGAAGCAGCTTTAAACCAGGAATTTGTGGCTGAGGCGCCAGTTGTGATTGTTGTATGTGTAGACCTTGAAAGAGCAGCAAGAACATACGGTGAAAGAGGTAGAAGTTTATATTGTATACAGGATAGTGCAGCAGCTATCCAAAATATGCTTTTAGCTGCTCATAGTCTTGGCCTTGCCACATGTTGGGTTGGAGCATTCTATGAGGAGGAAGTAAAAGATATCTTAGGTATACCTGAAGGTTTCAGGCCTGTAGCTTTAATACCTTTAGGTTATCCAGCATATAAGCCGCCGAAACCTTCAAGAAGAAAGCTTAGTCAGATCGTTCATTTTGAGAAATTTTAATCTTAATTTTTGGGAAGGTTTATTTATTCTGGTTTTAAATAATCTACACGAGGTTTACAATGGACTACTCTCTAATAGTTGATGTATATGAGAAGATAAGCTCTACAACAAAAAGACTTGAGATAACAGATTATCTTGAAGAACTTTTCAAAAAAACGCCTAAAGAAATTATAGATAAAGTTGTTTATTTAACCCAAGGTAAGCTTTACCCGGATTACTATGGTATTGAGCTTGGAATAGCTGAAAAATTGGCTATTAAAGCTATAGCGATGGCTGTTGGTGTAAGTGAAAAAGTTGTAAATGATGAACTTCAAAAGCTTGGAGATATAGGTGAAGTTGCAAGCTATTTAACAAGTAAGAAAAAAACTCAAACAAAGCTTTTTGAATTTGAAGGTGAAAAGTTAACCGTAGAAAAGGTTTATGAAACCTTTGATAAGATTGCAAAAGCAACTGGTGAGGGGTCTCAAGATGTTAAAATTAAGCTTTTACAGAGCCTTCTTGCACATGCAAATCCTGCTGAAGCTAAGTATATTGTGAGAATGGTTACGGGGAAACTTAGGCTTGGAGTAGCAGATATGACTATTCTTGATGGGCTTGCAGCAGCATTTTGTGGTTCTAAAGATTTTAGACCAGAACTTGAAAGAGCTTATAATTTAACATCAGACCTTGGAGGGGTTGCTAAAGCTGTAGCTGAGAAGGGTTTAGAGGGTATTAAAGAGTTTAAAATTGTAGTTGGTAAACCTATTAGACCAATGCTTGCTGAAAGATTACCATCTGCTGAGGAGATTTTAAGAAAACTTGGAAAATGTGCAGCAGAATATAAGTATGATGGTGAAAGAATTCAAGCACATAAGATGTCAAATGGCGAGGTTGTGCTTTTCTCACGTAGATTAGAAAATATTACTCATCATTATCCGGATGCTTGTGAACTTATTAGAAACCATGTTAAAGCCTCTGAAGCTATTGTTGAATGTGAAGCTGTTGCAATAAACCTTGATACTGGTGAAATGATGCCTTTCCAGGAACTTATGCATAGAAGAAGAAAGTATGATATAGAAGAAGCTATGAAGCTTTATCCTATTTCACTTTTCATGTTTGATTTGTTATATGTGAATGGAGAAGATTACACTATCAAACCTTACCTTGAAAGAAGAGAAAAACTTAGGGAGGTTGTTGAGGAAACTGATAGAATTAAAATTGCAAAAGCTATAGTTACAGATAACATTAAGGAGCTTGAGAAGTTTTTCCAGGAGGCTGTTGAAGAAGGATGCGAAGGACTTATGGTAAAAGCTATAACAACAGATTCTATTTATAAAGCTGGAGCTAGAGGATGGTTATGGATAAAGTATAAAAGAGATTATCAAGCCCTTCTCACAGATACTCTTGACCTTGTTGCTGTTGGAGCATTTTATGGTAGAGGGAGAAGAGCTGGAACATATGGAGCGCTTCTTTTAGCAGTTTATGATGATAAAAATGATGTGTTTAAAACTATTTGTAAATGTGGTTCAGGGTTTACAGATGAAGATTTAGCATCTATGCCTGAAATGTTTAAAGACCTAATAATTCCGCATAGGCATGCAAGAGTTTATTCTGAGATGGAAGCTGATGTTTGGTTTGTACCTAAGATTGTTTTAGAAGTTATTGGAGCTGAAATAACTTTAAGCCCTGTTCATACTGCTGCTAGAAATGTTATTAGGGAAGGAAGCGGTTTAGCTATAAGATTTCCAAGGTTTACTGGTAAATGGAGATATGATAAAGCTCCGGAAGATGCAACAACAGAGAAAGAAGCAATAGAAATGTATCAGAGGCAATTAAAAAAGATAGCTGAAACATAAATATACTCTCTTTTCTGAAATTAGAGTCAAACTTTAAAAATAGTGTTAAATAATTTTTAGTTTAACATAAGCTTCAAGCACTATACACATCTACCATCATATATAGCTTTGGTGACTGAATGAAGACTGTTTTAGGATATCTTGGTAGCATAATTCTTGTCATGGGATTAACCCTAACCATACCAGCGATGGTTGCCCTCATTTATAAGGAGTATTACGAAGCATTCTGCTTCCTACAAGTAGCAATGTTAGCTATTTTTATCGGTTTTCTTGTTAGACTTAAATTTAGACCACCAGCAGAGATAACAGTAATTGAAGCTATGGTTACATCTTCACTTGCATGGCTCATAGTTTCACTTATAGGTGCTCTACCCTACGTTTTAATAGCTAAAATGCCTTTTCTTGATGCATACTTTGAGGCTATGTCAGGTTTCACTACAACAGGTATGACACTAATAGAAAATATTCCAAGTCTTCCTCATTCTCTTTTACTTTGGAGAGCTTTTACTCAGTGGGTTGGTGGAATAGGCATAATTCTACTATTTATTCTCTTTATACCTGAAGGGGGTCTTGGTGTTGGAATTTTAAGACTTTACAGAGCTGAAGCAAGAGAGGAAAGACTTCGATATGGAGTTAGAGGTACGGTAAGGAGGATTTGGACAATATATCTTGCATATACATTCACCTGTGCAACTTTACTCTGGATTTTAGGACTTAATCCTTTTGAAGCTTTAACACATGCTTTTACCTGCTTACCCACAGGAGGTTTTTCAACTAGGGATTTTAGCATTGGGGCATACAATAACTTCTACATAGAAGTTGTTCTTATCATCTTCATGATCTTAGGAGCTACAAACTTCTTAACACATGTAAGAGTATTTTTTGAGGGAGAATTTAAAGCAATTTTTAAGGATAGTGAAGTAAAATTTATGCTTATACTGATTACGATTTCCTCAATTATTATCTCATTTGAACTTGCAACCTATAATCATCAAGGCTTCTTAGAAGCTTTAAGAACATCAATTTTTCAGGTTACATCAATTTTAACTACAACAGGATATACAACTGTAAACATATTAAACTTCCCACCGCTAACAAAGGCAATATTAACAATTTTTATGGTGATAGGGGGAGGTATAGGTTCAACAGCTGGAGCAATAAAGATAATGCGTATAATAATCTTCATGAAGGTTTTACATTACACATTAATAAAGAATATTCTTCCACCAGGAACTGTTAAAATGCTAAGAATAGGAAGGCAAGTTATCAGTGAAGAATCAGTTATAAGAATTTTAGGTTTCTTTATAGCATACTTCCTCTTAGTAGGAGTTTTGGGAAGTATTTTAACGTTTTATGGGTTTGAGCCCTTTAAAGCATTTTCTGCTGTTCTTTCAGCTCAAGCAACTGTTGGCCCATGTTTTATGGAGATAAGTAGTAGCCTTCCTGCACCAGTAAAAGCTACACTTATTTTTGGTATGTGGGCTGGAAGACTTGAAATAATACCTGTCCTCATTCTTTTTATGCCAAACACATGGAAAGAGTTTTTAAGACTTAGAAGAAGAAAATCCTAAAGTTTTAAGTTTTCAAACTACCTGTTCTACTTTTTCTTTACCCTTCCCCTTTCTTGTAAAACTATCAACTACACGTTTAATCGTTTCAGAGTTATCAGCATTACCAGTATAAAGTATGACACTATCTCCAGCCTCAACCACTGGATTCATTTCTGAAGAGTCAAATTTATCCTTCTTTAAAATTCCAAGAATTTTATAACCATTTGGTAGACGTATATCCTTAACCTTTTTACCAGTAACATCTGTACCTTCTCCAGCTTTAACGTAGAAAACCTCGTACTTTGGTTTACCCTTATTTTTCTCGTTAACTTTATAATGGTCTATCAAGAGGAAGTCTTCTACATTAAGCAATCTTTGGTAGATATGCTCAGCAACAATACTATCTGGGGGGATTATCTTAACACCAATATTTTTAAAAACTTTTTCATGGTCAGGATCTCTAAGAACAACAAGAATATTTCTAACACCAAAATCTTTAGCCATGGAGCTAACCATAAGATTTACGGAATCATCATTTGTTGCAGCAATTAAAGCATCTGCCTTCTCTATTCCGGCATTTAAAAGGGTTTCCTTATCTCCAGCATCACCATGAATCACCAACACATCAACCTCTGAAGCAAACTCTTTACACCGCTCCTCATTTTTGTCGATAACTACTGTATCATGTCCACGTTCAGCAAGCATTTTTGCAAGCGCTTGACCTACACCACTTAACCCGACAATGATAACATACAATCTACTTCTCATACCCCCCTACTTTAAAAAGGCGGGAAAAATAAAAATCTGAGAAAACCAGTTATGCTTCGATTTATTGGTTCCATTAGTAAAAATCTTCTGGAGCTGTTGCAAAATTTTTATGTTGACTATCACGAAGTATAACGCCTCATGCCGAGGCTTAGGTATCCTCTTCTTAAGAGAAGGAGAGGAGGGATTTAATAAGAGTTTCGGGTAAAACTTATACATCAAAGCCTTACCCTTAATATACCTAACCCTCATAATAAGTGAAAAGTTTTTACTTGTACTCATCAAAAACTATCGATGTACTTGTCTCAATTATGTCAACATTTTCCATTCTTAATTCCCTTGTTATCTGGTCAAGCAACTTAGCATTTTTAACATCTTTAACATCTAAAATAAAATCCCAGTTTCCAGCAATATCTCTAATTCTTACAGGTACCGAATATTTCATGAAAAGTTTTCTAATATTCTTTATCAATGTCAATTCATCACAGGAGGGTTTAACTTTAATAAAGATTATTGCATCAATAGATTCGCTTTCAGATTTAGACAAGATAATTTCAGGAAAACCTGTTTCTTCACCAATTATTCTTAAAACTTCAGGTTGACGTAAAGGTCTACCTCTACTGCTTGAAATATCCCTAATTTTCTCAACAATTCTATTTTTAACTTCAAGGGAGACATTAAAGTTGGCTAATAGCATATTAATAAGCTCCTTTGACTGCATAGCTCCAAACTCAAATACTCTTTCAAGTCCATACTTTTCCCAGTTTATGGTTTCATAAGTTTCAGGACACCTTAAAACAGATTTTTGGTGGGTACCAGCCTTATGGGTTCTTGAAAAAATCCCAATAATCGGGAGATTTGGAGGAACAGGAATTCCTGAAACAGCTGAAACATAGCTGTAAAGTTTGGGAATACTCTTAAAGTTAACCCCTGTTCTAATATTATAAAATGTTTCAAGATTTTCCGCTAACAAGGCTAAATCTGTTATTCCGCATCTCTCACCTATACCCATCACAGAAACATGTGCACCAGTAGCACCACCTTCTAAGCCAGCTAACGTATTTGCAAGAGCAAGACCCCTATCATTATGGCAGTGTACATCAAATTCTGCATCAATATTTTCAACAAGAGTTTTTATTAAAAATTTAAAATCTTCAGGAAAAGCTTGACCTTTTGTATCAGGTATTCTTATAACATCAGCACCAGCCTCAACAGCTACTTTAGCTACATCTATTAAACGTTCAATAGGAGTGCTAGTTGCATCTTCAGCAGTATAGCCAACAAAATCAAATCCAAGCTTATTTTTTGCATAATATATTGTTTCATATATTCTTTTAAGAGCAGCCTCATACGATAAACCATCAAGCTTATAAGTTAGATGCTTTTGTGATGGAGCTAAAACAACAATAACACCCCAGACCCCGCATCTCCATGCAATATCTACATCTTCCTTTAAAGTTCTACAATGACCTAAAAGCTTAGCATTATAACCTCTTTCTTTAAAAAAGTCAACTACAGCTTTAACACCCTCAAAATATTTAGGGCTATAAGGTTGCCCTATTTCTATGTAAGCTTTTTCACCAATAACTTCATAAAGCATCTCAGCAATTTTACATTTCTCAGTGGGAGAAAAATAAACACCTGGACATTGTTCTCCTTCTCTTAGCGTTGTATCTAAGATTCTTTTAATATTAATTTCCTTTCTCATAAACCAGTCAATCCATTGCTTTTCTAAGCCTAAGATTGAATATATTTCTTGGATATAACCTTTAATCCTTGACTAGTTACTAAACAAACATCCTCAATTCTAACTCCAAATTTATATGGGAGATAGATACCAGGCTCAACTGTAATAACCTGCATATTTTTTAAAGTATCTTCACTTGTAGCTGAAAGTCTAGGAGGCTCATGAACTTCTAACCCTAATCCATGACCAAGTCCATGTATAAAATACTCGCCATAACCTTCATCAATAATAACTTTTCTAGCAATGCTATCAGCTTCAAAACCTTTTAAACCTGGTTTTATAGCTTTTATCGCCTTAGATTGAGCTGAAACAACTATATTGTAAATTTTTTGGTAAATTTTAGAAGGGCTACCCACATAGCCAGTTCTAGTTATATTTGAAGTATAACCCATAAATTTAGCACCAACATCGATAATTACAGGATCCCCACTTTTAATCTTTTTCTCAGTAGAATCTGCATGAGGAAAGCTTGACCTAAAACCTGAAGCTACAATAGTTTTAAATGCTAAACCCTCAGCACCCCTTTTTCTTACCTCATATTCAATTTCAGCTGCAACTTCAATTTCTTTAATACCAGCCCTTAAAAACTCTAAACCTGCTTTAACTCCAATAGCAGAAATTTGTGTTGCCTTCTCAATAAGTTTAACTTCAAATCTATCCTTGATCTCCCTAAGATTTATTAAGATGTTTGGAGAAAGTTTAAAAGCCGTGTTTTTAAGTCTTTTTTTAAAGAGTTGTAGCTCTGTTAAAGATAAGCTATCAAAACAAACATTTTTAACCTTTTTTTCTAAGAAGCTTTTAAGCAGATTTTCTTCAAATTTTCCGTGATTAAGAAGCTTTATGTTTACATTTTTAACTTCAAATTTAATACGAGTTTCTTCAAGTTTTGGAATGTAAAGTAGAGGTAGCTTATCATCTAAAAAAATCATTAAAGCGAAACCTTCACCACTAACTCTACTATTAGCTAAAAGATACTGGATATTTGGAGGAAGCCTACAAACATAACAATCAAACTCTGATTTTTCCATTATACTTTTTAAAGCGCTAATTCTCTTAGCACTAATACGTTTAAACGTACCATCAAACAATATGCACAACTCCCTTTCAATCTTTAGATCGAAGTTGAATTAAAGTTAAAATCAATCTATTTTTCAACTTTATCTGGAAGATAGAAATATGTTGAAGAATTTTTAAGTGTTTTTTAAGTTAACATGTAACTTAGTTTTTTTAGCTTTAAAAACAAATTGAAGGTTACTGAAGAAAGAATTAGGTTAGCATACATTATCGATCGTTAAAGCAGTGGAGGAAATGTAATGGTTTTCATCAAAAAACTTGAGATTTACAATTTTAAAACGTTTGCAAAAAAGACTACCATTCCTTTTGATAAAGGATTAAATGTTATTATGGGTCCAAACGGAAGTGGAAAAACAAACATAGTTGATGCTATAAACTTTGTTTTTGGGGAACTTAGTGTCCGAAGTTTAAGAGCAGCAAATTTTTCACAACTTTTATGGCATGGAAATAATACTTTTCAAAAAGCAAGATATGCTATCGTAACAGTACATCTTGATAACACTGAGAGAAGAATACCAATAGATTCTGATGTTGTTGTTATTTCACGTTATTTAAGCTCTGATGGGAACAGCCTTTACAAAGTTAATGGCAAAAGATACCCCAGAGGAATTCTAGTTGACATGTTAAGGCATGCATCCATAGGAATGAATGTAGTTACTCAAGGTACGATACTTAAAATTTCAGATTTTAGCCCTGAAGATAGGAGGAAACATATTGAAAGTATTATAGGGATAGCTGAGTACGACAGGAAAAAAGAGGAGGCTAAAGCACAACTAAGAGAAGCAGAACTAAATTTAAAGGCAGCTATCGGAAAATTTGAAGAAGTTAAAAAGCGTTTAATAGAACTTGAAGTAGAAAGAAACATTCTTTTAAGGTATAATTATGTTAAAAATGAGCTAAAAAGGTTAAACGCTATTAAACTGTCAGAAAAAATTAGAAAACTTCAACTTGAAACTGAAAGCATTAATGAAGAAGTCAAAGTTAGAGAAGAAGAACTTAGAAAACTTAGAGAGAAACTTGGGGAGCTTGAAAATTTACGTTTAAGTGAGGAGGAAAAGTGGAAGGATTATGCTATTAATGTAGTTGATAAAGGTGAAGATAAACTTCTCCTCGTACAAAAGGAGATAGGAGAATTAAACTCAAGAATTGCTGAGCTTAAAACTTTAATTTCCTCAGCAGAATCTGTTTTAAAATCTTATGATGAAACAAGAATTAAGAAGATAGAAACTTTCAGGTCTCTTAGAAGACAACTCTCCCTTCTTAACGAAGAACTCAAAAAATCTAAAAAGCTAAAAAATGAAACAGAAGAGGTAATCAAAGAAAAAGAGAAAGAAAGAAAAGAGATTTTAGAGAAAATAGAGAAAATAAAAAGGTTTGCAGATGAAAATCTAGAAAAACTTTCAACATTAGATGAAAAAATAAGCAAATTAGAAAGGGAAAGTGGAAGACTTGAAGTAAAAATTAATGCTGAAAAAAAGAGTTGCGAGATTTTTGAGGACCAAATAAAATCCTTAGAAAGTAGAAGAGAAGCCTTTAGAAATCTTTATGAAAATTTTGTTGAAAGATTTAAAAAACTTGGAGAATTAAAAGAGAAGGAGCAAGATTTACTGGAAAAAACTGTTAAAACAATAGAAAAAGTTAGGCAGAGAATAGAGGTTATTGAAAAAGAAATCGTAAACTCCGAGAAAAAAGCTAAGCAAATTAGAGCAAGTATAGCTGAGTTTGCATCACGAAAAGACCTTGCCAATATGTTACTTTCAGAAGAAAAAGCACTAGAGTATATCGAAAACCTTGCAAGCATTAAAGCTTTAACAGGAATTTATGGAAGAGTTAAACAAAAAGTACATGTAGATGGAAAGTATAGGAAGGCTGTTGAAGCAGCTTCTGATGGGTGGCTTCAAGCATTAATTGTTGAAAATTTAGATGTTGTCAAAGCATGCGCAGAAGCGTTAAAAAAGGCTAAAATAGGTAGAATAAAACTTCTACCTTTACAATCCATCCAAGATGTTAAAACAATCCAACCACCAAAAATTTCAGGTATACTTGGAGTGCTAACATCATTTATTAGAAGCTCTGCAAAATATAAGCCTGCTGTAAACTTTATTTTTGGAGATACTCTACTTGCTGAAGATGAAAATTCAGCATTAAAAGCTTCACTACAAGGGTACAGAGTTGTAACATTAGATGGTGAAGTTTTTCAGCCAGGATTAAAATTTGAAGTTGGATTTTACAGGGAGCCCGTGGACTTATCAGATTTCCTTCCAAGTGATAACATTGTTAAAGAAGTAACCCAAGCAATCAGCTCATTTGAAAAGCTTATTGAAAGTAAGAAAAATGATCTTAAACGTTTAAATAGAGAACTTTTAAGACTCGAAAGTGAAAAGGTTTTACATGAAGATGCTGTAAAATTTTTTGAAAAAGATCTTTCAACTATAAGAGAAAATATTGAAAGAATTCAAAGAAATATTGTAGAACTTGACAGGAGAATTAGGAAATTAAAGAATGAGTATGAGAAATCAAAAAACTGGATTAATGAAGCTGAAAACAGGAAAAAGCAGATTTTAGAGGAGCTTCATAATGTAAGAGGTGAAGCTTCAACATTTAAGCGTAGACTTAAACCGGAACATGTAACACTTTTAGAAAGCAGAAACGCAAAACTAGAAGCTGAAATAAATGAGCTTCAACGTAGGCTTAATGAAGTTAACAATAGAATATTAACTGATGAGTTAAACATTAACAATATGCTTCTTCCCTCTATAACATCTATCAAAAAGGAGATTATAGATTTAAATAAGAATATCAGAAAAGTAGGAAGAAATGCTGAAGAATCAAAAGAAAAAGTTAGGGAGTTAAAAGAGAAACTTAAAGAGCTTGAAAAGGAAAAAGAGAAAATTTTAGCAGAACTTGCAAGTAAAAGAGAAAAACAGAAAATGTTTATAGATGTTTTAGAAGAAATTAATAAGCAAATTAAAACTGTTAATAGTGAAATTGAAATTAAACTTCAAACTGTAAATAATCTCAAACAGGAGCTTTTAAGAAAACAACTAGAACTTGAGCAATACTTTAAAGAGCTTAAAGAGTTAGGATACGAGGAACCATTAAACCTTAAAGAGGAAGAATTTGAGGAAAAATTGTTTGAAAAACTTAGAAGAGAATATGATGATTTAGCTGGCAGAGTAAACATGAATGCTTTATCACTCTATGAACCTCAAAAAAACAACTATAAAGAACTTTCAATCAAGATAAACCAGCTTGAAGCTGAAAAAAGAGAAATTTTAAGGTTTATGGATGAAATTGAAAGAGAAAAAAGAGAAGCCTTCTTTGATGCATTAGAAAAAGTGAATGCAAAATTTTCCGAAACATTCCACAGTATAACAGGGGGGAGAGGTTGGATTCAACTACAAAATCCAGATGAACCATTTTCAAGTGGACTTGATATTATTGTTGAATTTCCTGGGAAAAACCTTATGCCTATTACAGCTGCAAGTGGAGGGGAAAGATCCATTGTTGCTATATGTTACATTTTTGCACTTCAAAGTTTAACGAAATCCCCATCATTTTATATTTTTGACGAGGTTGATGCTCACCTTGACCCTGTAAACACTCAGAGGTTAGCTGAACTTTTATCTAAGGAATCGAAAAACTCTCAAATAATTGTTATATCCTTTAAGGAGCCTGTAGCAGTAAAAGCTGACAGAATTTTTGGCATATATTTAAGGGATGGTGTATCACACCTTTACTCGCTACCTTTACAAAGGTTGGGAAAATGAGTAACCAAGTAGAAAAGCCCTTTTACCTGAGGCATCCATGGCAGATTCTTTTTGACCTAGTAAAACTTTACAAGATACAGCCTTGGAGTGTAAATATTGCTTATCTTTTATCATCCTTTCTAAGTGAAATGCGAAATAAGGGATACATTGATTTTGCAGCTTCAGGTACAGCTTTACTTTCATCAAGCATAATTTTACGTTTACAATCTGAACATATCTTAGAACTCGAAAAACCGGTTAAACCTAAGGAAGTCACAATTATCCAAGATTATATTCCTCCACCCTTAAAAATTCCGCTTAGAGTTGGAATTTCAACTACAACCTTAAGTCAGCTTCTTGAAGCCTTAAAAGAGGCATTAGAAAACGAGAAAAATGCTATTAGACGTGTTAGACTTATACCTGTAGAAAGCCCACCACCAGATTTTTTTAAAGACTATAATGAGTTTATGGCTGAAATTGAAGCTAGAATAGAAGAGTTCTATGAAATCCTCAAATACAAGTATATAGGAAAACTTATACCCTTCTCCACTATTGTAGAGGGAAAAACAAAACATGAAATTGTAAGAATATTTTTATTCTTACTTTTTCTAGCATCTAAAGGTTTAGTTAAACTTTACCAAGAGGAGGAATTTGGGGAGATATATGTAGCTATAGTTGTGGGGCCACAGAAACATGAAGAGTCAGCAAGAGGTTAAAATTCTTCCTGATGAAGAATTTAAAAAGAAGAAAGCATTGATTGAAGCTGCTCTTTATGCAGCAGGTTACCCCCTGGAGCTTAAAACTTTATGTTCAATTGTACAAATCTACTCAAAGAAAAGAGTTTACGAAATCGTTAAGTCGCTTATTGAAGATTACGTTTCTAGAGATTGTGCACTTGAAATTGTTGAACTTGAAAATGAAAGATTTGTTATGCAGCTTAAACCTCAATATGTTGATAGGGTTAGAAGGTTATCACTTAGACCCCTATTAACAGAAGGACCTTTAAAAACTCTTTCCTATATTGCTTATAGGCAACCAGTACCATTAGCTAAAGTTATTGCTATACGTGGAAGACAGGCTTATGAGCATATTAAGAAGCTTCTTGATATAGGATTTATCTCACGTGAAAAAATAGGCAAAACATACATTCTTAGAACAACAGAAACATTTTCAGACTACTTCAATCTAAGTCGAGATTCAAGATTAATGAAAAAACAGCTTGAAATGATATTTTCACAAGAAAAAGAAAAATTTGAACTTAAGGAAAGAAAAATAGAAAAATAAAAAATCTTTATTTTGGAACTAATTTTTGTGGAAATTTTTTATATATAGCATTCCAAGTTAGATTGAGCAATGCTTTAAGCCTTTTGAGGCTGAATAAGTTGATAAAAGATAGATTCGGAAGACCTATCACAAGCCTAAGAATCTCATTAACGCAAAAATGCAATCTAGAATGTTTTTATTGTCATAGGGAAGGGGAAAATAAGGAAAACGATGATGAAATGACAAGTGAGGAAATTGCAAAAATTGTTGAAATAGCATCCCATTTTGGAATTTCAAAGGTTAAATTAACTGGCGGGGAGCCCTTACTAAGAAAGGATATTTTTGATATTATCTCAAAAATTAGAAGTATAAAAGGAATAGTTGAAGTTTCAATGACAACTAACGGCACACTTTTAGCTGAAAAAGCTAAAAAACTTAGGGAGGTGGGTTTAAGCCGAGTAAATGTAAATTTTCCGTCAAGAAAAAGGGATGTTTATAAGGCTATTACTAGGAGGGACTATGTTAAAAATGTTGAAGAAGGTATAAATGAAGCTTATAAAGTAGGTTTAAACCCTGTTAAAGTAAACATGGTTGTTCTTAAATCTTTAAATGATGAGGAAATATGGGATATGATAAATTACCTAGCAGATAAGGATTTAACATTGCAACTTATAGAGTTAGAGAAACTTGGCAATGTTAAAGAGGAGATATACAATAAGTATTTTTTCGATTTAGATAAAATTGAGAAAAAACTTTTGAATGATTCTTTTAAAGTTGAGGTTAAAAATCTTCAGAACCGTAAAATATACTACCTAAAAAGTGGAGGTAGAATTGAGCTTGTCAGACCTTTCCACAACTCTGAATTTTGTATGAATTGTACACGAATCAGAATCACATCTGATGGTAAAATTAAACCTTGTTTGATGAAAATGAATAATCATGTTGACATCTTATCAAGCATAAGGACAAATGCATCAGATAATGAGCTACATAAAATTTTTCTAAAAGCTATAATGCTGAGAGAACCATTTTTTAGGTAAACGTTAACCTTTAATCTTAGATAAAACTTTAATAGAGGATATCTCCATAAAAGGATATTCACCTTTTTCATCTTTCTCATATTGCTTAACCATATCAAAGATTGTTAAGAGGGCTATAGTTGCTGCTGTTAAAGCCTCCATTTCAACACCTGTTTTAGCTTCAGTTTTAACGTTTGCTACAACTTCAATAATGTTATCACCTACAATTTTTGTGTCAATTTTGATATGAGTTAGAGGTATGGGGTGGCATAAAGGTATAAGATTGCTTGTATTTTTAGCAGCTATTATTCCAGCTATTTTTGCTACTTCAAGAGGATTTCCTTTTTCAGCTTTCCCCTCAGTAATAACTTTAATTGTTTCCGGTTTAAGCTTAATAAAGCCTTTAACTACAGCTTCCCTGTAAATTTGAGGTTTTTTAGATATATCCACCATAGACATAGGCTTCACAACAATGTATTTCTAAGCTTCTAAGAACTTTAAATTTAACCTAAACACATATAACCCAGTAAGACAAGAATATACTAACCACAAAGCGAGAGTAAGCACCATGGAAGAATCTGTTAAAGTTCAAATTTCAGGAATTGCTCAGGTTAATACCCCTTATGGTCCAGCATCAGCTCTTCTTCTTGAGGATGATAGAGAAAGAGTCTTAATAATAGTTGTAGGTGGAATGGAAGCTTCATCAATAGCTGCTGCTGTTAGAGGTATTCAACTACCAGCACCAAATACCCATGACTTTATGATGAAGGTACTTGATGGATTAAACGTTAAAGTTAAAAGAGGAGAAGTTTACGACCTTCAATCAAATAGATTTTTAGCAAAAATTATTGTTGAATCTAGTGAGGGAGAAGTTGAAGTTGAAGGTAGGCCAAGTGATATCATAGCACTTACAGTAAGAGCTGGAGCGGATATATACGTCACAGAGGATGTCATGGAAAGAGCATCAATAGAAAAATCAGTATTACTAAGGGAAGCTGAAGAAGCTGCAAAAACAGCTACCGAAGTAGAAAAAGGTGAAGAGGAGGGGTATTAAACCGAAAAATTAACCCTACTAACCTTAACAAAAACAACCAAAAATTATTTTCAATTCCAGTCTATGTAGTTTTAAGTATCAATAGTAAATTTTAAAAAAGAAAAAAAGTTAACTAGATTTAAAATAATACTTGAAAAGATGTTGCTTAGGAAAAGATTAGGGTTTATTCTCGTTTTTATGGCTGGTGTTTGTTGGGGATCTGCTGGTGTTTTAAGTAAGCTTCTTATGAATCTTGGATTTACCCCTGAAGTTGTTGCAATGTATAGAGTTTTATTAGGGTTTACGCTTTTACTTCCTATTTTTTTAGTTTTTAAATTTAACCTGTTAAAGGTTGAAAAACGTCAGTTAATATTTTTAGCCTTAGGAGGAGCTATTGGTGTTGCACTTGGAATCATAGCATATTTTTATGCTGTTAAACTTATTTCAGCATCAATTGCTGTTATTTTACTTTATACTTACCCTGTTTTTGTTTTAATATTCTCCAGAAAATTTTTAGGAGAGAAAGTAACACGGTTAAAAGTTTTAGCAGCAGTTTTGGTGCTTATTGGATGCTTTTTAACAGTTAAAGGTTATAATTTGCCCAGTGTAAAACTAAATTTTGCTGGGATCTTAATAGGGCTTGTTTCAAGCTTTTCCTTTACATTTTACACTATTCTTAGCAGATTTATGCTTAGCAACATTAGCGAGGAAACTGTTACATTTTACACGTTAGGTTTTGGAGGGGCCATTCTTTTAATGCTTAACATTTTAACCGGAAATGCTTCCCCCATACTAAACGTAAAATTTTGGTTTTTAATTTTACTTCTAGCAATTATACCAACAGTTTTAGCGTTTACATTCTTTATTTTTGGACTTAAAAATGTTGAAGCAGGCAGAGCAGGTGTTTACACAACATCGGAGATAATTTCAGCTCTTATACTGGCGTATGCTATACTAGGTGAAAGGCTTGAGGTATTACAGCTTATAGGAGCATTAGTAGTTTTCTTTAGTATTCTTAGCCTGTCGAAAAAATCATAGGGGGTGAATGTTTACCCCTCCTTTTTCGACTTCCCACGTTCTCCTCCCCAGACTTGTCCACATCTTTTGATTCGTTAGGGTCTGGTTCATCAGGTCATTACGGGGCGGCAGGGTTGGGCTAGTCAACCCCGACTTAATGAGTAGGTTTATACAGGCGTTTACATCTCTATCTATCCCACATCTAGGGCATGCCCTATCGGAGCTTCGGATTATCCCCCCACATCTTGAGCATACCCTAGACGTGTTCATCCTATCAACATAGTGAACATGAAATCCTTGAAGGTGCTTCTTATATTCAAGGTAAAACTGGATACGCCTAAACGGAAAACTATTCCACCTACCCTTAAAACCAGCGGAATTTATAGAGCATAGTTGAACTTTCCCACTAAAGACATTAAACATTTTAATACGTTTGTTGGTTGAATTTCTTAAGCCTTTAAGGTCTTCGAGAATCAAGTCCAATCCAACGGTTTCATTTACGATTCTTCTAGTTAGCTTGTGGATGAAGTCCCTAACCTTGTTCCTCTCTATTCTGCCATATTTAGCCATTAGACGCTTAAACTTCCTAGTGTGGTTCGCCACATTTTGCTGAATTTTAGCCCTTATAGCCTCATATTTCTCCCTAGTTTTGCCGATATAGGAGCAACTCCAACGCTTAACTTCACCCTTATCGGTTACGCCAACAACCTCATTTTCATTCAGGTCTAAGGCAATTTTGCCACTACCTTCAGTTACATCAACCTCCTCGATAAACGGAATGTAAACATGGTTTTCGTTTACCGTGATTTCGCCTACCTTAAGCTCTCCAGCCAAAATTTTCCCGATAACCTTCCTTTGATACTTCCCAAGCTCAAACTCTAAATTGATAAACTCTCTAGGTCTAATGGAAACCTTCAACTTGCCAGCCTCAAGCTTAAACTGAGCCTTATGAAGCCTAACAAAAAGCTTCTTAACTCTAGGCTCTTTGTCTCTCCTCCTATACGAGCGGATAATTTGGGAGGCAATCCTGTAAGCCCTAGAATAATAATAAGTGGAATAGTTGTACTTCTGCTTGAAGTGTGGATAACAAACCTCGTGAAGCTTTCTAATGCTATATTTACCCATTCTAAGGGCTTCTCTAATAGCAAAATTAACCATATCCCTAAAGTCGGCTAGAAGCTTACAGAATTCACTGTTAGGCTTATATTTAACGATAAGCGTCCTAGAAATCTCCAACTAAAATTACCTAATAGAAAAACTTATTAAAAAAGATTACCCTAGAATTTTTTCGACAGCCTGGTATTCTGATAATATACAGTAGCAGGTAAGGAATTTATTCAACACCACTACTTGTTAAACTATATTGGCAAAAAACATTTGAAACCATTCTTCCATTAATTTTTTCTAGGTAAGCTCTTCTTAAGCTAGGTTTACCTGTCAAACTTAATCTTACAATATTCTGAGACCAAAACTCTAAAATTCTTGTTCCAACAGGTTTAACTACTTCACCTTCCT
>Ga0180301_10000689_pt1 | contig 26224 bp, 25 predicted proteins | sample GuaBasSediGuay16_FD_121797 | JGI IMG/M metagenome (GOLD analysis project Ga0180301, IMG submission 121797) | Subseafloor sediment microbial communities from Guaymas Basin, Gulf of California, Mexico - Guay16, Core 4569-2, 12-15 cm | ecosystem: Environmental > Aquatic > Marine > Hydrothermal... | reverse complement strand
TTTTTGGACTTTAAATGATGCAATTATTGGAATTGAACCTTATAATAAAAATCAACCACCACCAATTTGGATAGGGGCTCATGGTCCAAGAATGCTAAAAATTACTGCAGAACTTGCAGATGGATGGATTCCCATTGGAATGCCTATTGACGATTATAAAGAAAAATTAAAAATAATTCATAAAAATACTATAGGAAAATATGAAGGAGAAAATAAATAATATATCATATGAAGACATAGAACCCATTGTTGAAAAATTAATCAAAAGCAAGACACGTAAGTATAAATTTGATATTTGGGGCGAAGACGATATTGCCCAAGAAATACGAATAAAATGTTTTGTTGCAATTCAAAAATATGATCCTAATTCCGGCGCTAAGATTGAAACTTATTTGACCACATGTGTAAATAACATGTTGGCAAATTTGCTTAGAGACAATTTTTTTAGCTGTAAACCCCCCTGTTATAATAATCGTACTAAATCCGCATGCAAATATTTTAGTGGCGATGTTTCTTACCCGTGCGACCGTCAAGATTCTTGTGAGCGTTACGCCGCATATATCAAAAAGAGAAATTCTAAACTCGCTTTTTATGATTCAAAACCTCTAGATTTATTTCATAATTACTTTGGTGTAAAAAATAATATGTCGGTAGAATTTTTTGATCAAGAGATCATAGATCATTTGCCTAATCAAAAAGCAATCGAATATTATAGGCAGTACAGAAATAACGAAAAAATACCATACCAATATTTAGCTATTATTAAAAAGGTAGCGAGAGAGGTGTTTGGTAACTAATGGGTACATCTTTTTATATTGCAAATGGGAATGTCCAAATTTATAGTTCTGCGTCTCAAGAGCCTAGCACTTTAGGATTCTTCGGTCGTACTGAAGGAAATTTTGTTCCTCAAAGTAAAAAACAGCTTTTACCTATAACTGTCGGAGAGTTTAATGGCTTTACTTATGCGTGTGACAAATATGGTAATGTAGCAGAACCCATTAACTCCTATAAAGCTAACAACATAAGATATGAGGGCGGAGACAAAGCTATAATAGGAGATATTGCCGAAAATTCAGATCCGGTAATTAATACCCTTGCAGATCTTAATGTTGGTGACGAAACGGTTAGGGTTGTTTATGATCCTGGCGAAACCTCTATAGTTGTTAGGGGAAAGTTTTATGCATACAATCCCGACGTACCTAACGAACCGCCAGATGGTGTTATTGTAATGGCTTGTGAAATAATTGATTTTATTAGTTCGTCTTACATACCACAATCTATGTGGTATCGGTCTGATCAAACGGGGAATATATCGGCAAACATAAGAGATGACAACACTTATAAGGGTGGGGGTCATTGGGAACCAACCTCTAATAATGGAACAGGATATTTCTATCCTGAGTGGAAGCAAATAGGTGGAATTAATAGACCGTTATATTTGGTTGACAAGGGTCTTTCTAGCAGCGCGCATAATTATCACATAGGTCTTTCTGTCGCGCCAATAAAGCCTGGGCTTAATATAAGATTAGCCTTTAAATTTGTTGGCGAAGCTATGCCAGCTGGATATTACTATTAAGGAGGGGAGAATGCCTGCTAAAAAGAAACATTTAAAAAGAGCACCAATAAGAAGGTTTAAACCTACTAATGAACAACTTATATATATAGAGAATAATTTTCCATCTGAAACGGATGAGGAAATTGCTGAACATCTTGGGATTAATATTGACAGATTTAAGGATTATAGATTTTCCAGGGGGTTATTCAGGAAACATGAAACATCTAAGGAAATACTGAAGTTTGTTGCGAACAAGGTTCAAAGTATAACATCTCAAAAGTCTATAAAAGAAATGAAGCCAGAAGAAATTATTAAAGTAGAAGAACAAATGACAGAAGACGAAAAAACTGCTGATGTAGAAATGGGGATACTGGAAGATGTTCTTGATACTCTTGAAAAAGAGAACCCAAAAAAAACATTTGAACTAATAAACAAAACTGTAGATGTGCAGTCATTACCAATTAGCAAAAAAAAGATTCTTTTTCAACAGAGTTTTAGTTCTAGCAATTATGGGAAAGCTATTCTTTCTTCTTTAACAGCAGATGAAAAAAGAATATTTTTTGAACAGTTGTTATCTTTTTTAGATTATACAGATGATTTAACCCCGCCAGAAATGCAAACGTTAACATTAATGTGTCTTGAGGTTATTAGACAAACAAGAATTCTTAAAGAAGAAAGTCGGCTTGCAAAAAGCGGAGATAGTTCAGTCATATTACAGAAAGAATATAACGAATCTGTTAGTCGGCTAAACAAATATCAGCAAAGTTTAAAGATAACCAGAGATCAAAGACTCAAAAATGCTTCTGATGGTGGAGTTGATATTGTTAAATTGCTTCATGCTTTTAGAGATGAGAGAACACACAAAAAAGCCGTTAATGAGGCGGCTCTTTATTCGTACATTACAGATGTGTACGAAAATGGTGCAGTACAACAAGAAATTTTTAAGAAAGGATAATTTTATGAATATAAAAAAAGAACCTTTTATTATGTATATTGATTGTAATGAAAAAAAACCATGGGCTTTTCGGAAGTCTAATGTGGTTAAAGAAATCAAAACAAAACGTCTTAAGCACGGTGATTATACAATTGCCGGTCTTGATGGCAATAGCTTAGAAGATGAGTTTCTTATGATTGAAAGAAAAGCTAGTATTGATGAACTCTCTGGGAACCTCGGAAAAGCGGCAAGCAAAAAAAGATTACGTAATCATTTTATAGAAAGCAAAGCAAAATATAAATTTTTAATAGTAGAGGACAGCTTAAGTCATATAATGAAAGGTAGCAGATATTCACATCTCCCTAAAAAGTTTGTTCCAGGTTGGCTGATATCTCTTATGATGAAAGAGAACGTACATGTTATTTTTGCTAACGATAGGGCGCATGCACAACAATACGCTAGGCACATAATGAAAAAAGCCTGGGAATATTATCTTAAAGATCAAAAAGATAAGGGTTTGATAGAATAATGAAAAAAAGAAAACAAGATATTAGAGTTTTCCCCAGTTTAAAAAAACTTGATTTGCCTTGGGCGTTTGATTTTAATAATCCAGAACTAATTTCTTCTATTCCCAAACCCATCAATCCCGACGTATGTTATGACGCAAAAACAGAATTTGCAACAATGTGTCAGCAAAATTTGTGGTGGATGTCTAAATATGTTCTTGGAATTGATTTGGCTGTGTTTCAGTTAGCAATACTAAAAGAAATGTTCACGCACCCTTTTCTTTTAAATGTGAGTAGCCGTGGTGCTAGTAAAAGTTTTATTTGTGCTGTTTATGCTTTAATGAAAGCTCTTTTACAGCCAAATTGCAAAATTGTTATGGTTGGCAGTTGTTGGCGACAAGCAAAAGTAATTTTTGATTATGTGTCAAATATTTACTCCAGATCTTCTGTTCTTCAAAAAAGCGCCTCTATACGTGAACCACAACACTTGCCTGACATATGGAAAATGCAGATTGGCACATCTACTATTAGTGCTGTTCCGTTAGGAATAATGGGCGGAGGAATAAGAGGTTTGCGTGCACATGTTATTTTAGCTGATGAGTTCGCTACTATTCCCGAAACAATTTTTGACGTTGTTATTCGTGGTTTTGCTGTTGTCTCTCAGGATCCTGTTGCTACAGCCAAAGATATAGCTGCAAAAGAAATGCTTATTGAACAAGGAGCTATCATAGAAGACGAAGACGAGGAATTTAGAGGTAACCAAATTATTCTTTCTGGTACTGCTTCTTGGAAATTTAACCATATGTATAAAACTTATGATTTATATAAAAAAATAATAGATAATAAAATTGTTGGTTCTACATTAAATTATCCAGAAATTTTTGGATATAATCAGGACGGCGAAGGCCAAAACGTAAACTATAAAGATTTTTGTATTATTCAGATTCCGTACACAAAACTTCCTGATGGTTTTTTGGATAAGAAAATTATTAGTGACGCTAAAATGTCTATGTCTAAACCAGAGTTTGACATGGAGTTTATGGCAAGATTTGGTGACGATACAGAAGGATTTTTTAAAATGTCAACATTAAACAATGCTACTGTTTCTCCCTCACCTGACGGCAGAATGTCGTTCTACATTAAAACACATGGAGATGGCGGGAAAAAATATGTTATTGGTGTAGACCCGGCAAGATGGCATGATAATTTTGCCATGGCTATTTTTGAGCTACATGAAGATTTTTATGCTTTAGTAGATATGGTCGTTTTAAATAAATTTTCTTATCCTAATATGGCAAGAATGATACGCGCAAAACTAAAAGCTTATCCGACTACCTGTTATTTAGCGATGGATTCGGGTGGTGGAGGACACGCTATACGTGATATTTTGCAAGATCCTACCAATACCCCAGCCGGGGAAAGCCTAATCTGGGAAGCTAACAACAAAGAAACAGCATCTAATATTGGATTACATATTCTTGAAATGATAGGATTTAATCAAGATTGGATAAGTAAAGCTAACCATGGCTTGCGAAGTGATCTAGAAAATAATCGATGTTTATTCCCCCCTACTTTTGTCCCTGGATTTTTATATGGCAAAAGTGGGAGAAAAGAAGATCTAGATAAAATTTTAGAAGAAATAAAAGAAGCTAAAAGAGAAATGACAAGTATTATTGTTACTGCCACTGGACATACAGGTAAAGAACATTTTGATATTGATAAACTTATGGGTGTAGATTCTGTTACGAGAAAAGACAGATATTCTGCTATTCTTCTTGGTTCGTATGCGGCTCGTCACGTAATGCATGTTGGGATAAGCGACGTGATAGAAAGCGCAAAAGTTAAAACACCCATTGGAGGGTTTGTGGACGAGTTTGCTGGCGGCGAAATAAGAGTTGACCAGGATATTAAAGTTAGAAAAGTTCCTCAGGGCGATAGAGGGTTTGTAGTAACCGACAACGAAGTTTGTAGTTTATTTTAAAAATACCCGCAAAATAGTGTAAAAATACTAACGAAATACTTAAGCCAAGGAGGTGTATTAATTGAAAGAAAAACCTGTTGTTCAGAAAGTTGTATCGCCAGGAATATCTAAATATCGTGCCCAAAAAGTTCGAGATGCTCTTGCCGAATTTACAAAACAAATAGATACAAGTGAAGCTTACACCGGACGCAAAATAAATGAAAATGATTTATATACTGCCGGTTCAACATATATTAGCGAGTCGTTGAGACGAGATGAGTTTAAAACATATCGTGGCGGACTGTACTCTAAACCTACCGGACCTCAAAGTGTCATAAAAGAATGCATTGATATGTATAAAACTGTTGGGGTTATTAAAAATGTAGTTGATCTAATGAGCGATTTTACTGCTGATGGTCTTAAATTTTATCACTCTAATCCGAGTGTAGAAAAATTCTTTTCTGCATGGGTTAAATTGACCAATCTTGAAAACAGAATAGAAAGAGTTGCTAACCTTTTGTTTAAGGCAGCTAATGTTGTAATATATAAAATCTACGGAAAATTTGAAAGAGACAAAAGATATTCTGGAAAAATGGAGCTTGTTAAAGAAGAGGATTTTGATATTTTTAAAACTCCCAACAAAAAAAATTCTATTCCGGTCAGATATGTTATTCTTAACCCTGAAAATATTAACATTAAAAATTATGATTTCTTTACCAAACCTGTAGTTGAATATTATTTATCCCCGAATGTAATTAATGCCCTAACAAACGATGACGATCCTATGAGCGCCGACATTAAAAAATTATTTAATACAACTACAATGGGTAAGGGAAATAGAATAGTACTTGATAATGACCGTATTGTTTATCTCGCATATAAAAAAGATGATTTTCAAGATATGGCTGAACCCCTTATTGCCTCTATATTAGAAGATCTGAAATATAAAAAACAGATGCGTCTTATGGATATAAGTGTGATGAACGGAATCATATATGCTAAAACACTGTGGAAATTGGGAAAAATAAAAGAAGGTCTTGACCCCAGTCCTGTTGAATTTAGAAAGCTTGCTGCTATGCTTCAAAAGCAAACTAAAAGCAAAGATATTATATGGCATGAAGGTATTGAAATGCAAACCGACTATCCTCCAGTTGGTGATATTTTGGGTAGCCAAAAATATGAAGCAGTTAATAAGGACATTACGTATGGTCTTGGTATCCCTGAAGTTCTTCTTGGAGGAGGAGGTAAAGGCGGGAGCTATGCCAATTCTTATTTAGCAGTAAAAGGTCTTTTGGAAAAATTAGAAACCGCAAGAGGAATTATTCTTAACGAATGGATTTATAAGGATCTTAAAGACATTTGTAGGGCGATGGGATTTAGAAAGTTGCCACATGTAACATTTAACAAAATGACTCTTCGTGACGAAATACAAGAAAAGAATGTTCTTATTAAAATGGCTGACAGGCAACTTATTTCTTATGAGACGCTTATGGATCTTTTGGGTATTGATAAGGATGTTGAGGTTCAAAGAATGCGAGAAGAAGAAAAGATAAGACGAGAAGAAAATATTCTTCTTAATCCTCAGGTCGAAAGTATTAAGATTGGTCAAAAAAGAACAACCAACGTAGATACCGATCCTAATTATGGCGGACGTCCTCCGGGTGAAAAAAAGAAGCAAGAAAAAACTCGCGATACTAAACCGACTGGAGCGTCTAGAGAATATATTGAACGCCAAGTAAGATTGCTTTATCCAGACATAAAAGAAAATTCCATAGAGCTTATTATTTCTGCTGTAACATATGTGTGTTCTCAGGAAGGTCTCCCGCCTACTGGAAAAAATATAAAAAATATAGTTTCTGATTATAAAAAAAGATTTATTAACAAGTATCCAGAATTTGTGTATCTTTACGGAAAGGCTATCCAAAATGGAAAATCGCATACTGAAGCTTATAATATAGCAAATCAATAAAAGGAGGATAAAATGAGTATCGCAAGACTTATTGTAAACAGTTTTGATAATATTTTGTTTGATGTTCAGGGTGAACCAATAAAAGCAACCGAGTTTGGCATTGGTTGTTACAGGTCTAAAGAGTGGAGTGTAATTAATGTTAGGTGGTCTTACCAAACAAAAGACGGTATACGTGTTGATACCGGGTTTGTTTTGGAAAAACCTGGTGAGGCTGATGTAAAAAATGGTCTTGAAGGTGTTGTGACTGAAAGTATGCCTATTCGTGCCGACAATAATACAATTGCTAGTGTACAAAAAAGTTTAGCAAAATTGCCAGATAGTGCATTTGCTATGATACAGATCAAAGATCATCATAAGTATCGTCGGTTTGCGCATCACAATGAAGACGGAACAGTTAATATGAGAATGGTTTCAGAAGCCCTTAATTTGCTTAAAACCGCAAAAGGTCCTAAAGCAAAATTAGAAAAAGCTAAAAAACATTTGATGGCGCATGTGTTTAATGAATATAAAACAACAATGGCGCCACAGGTAGTTGATGATTGTGTTAAGGCTGTTACGGAACAAAAAATAAAAGATTATAAAAAAAAATATGGGAAAAAACCAGACAAAGAAGCTCTGAAAGAGATTAAAAGTTCAGCGTGGAAAATTTGCCAAACTCAATACAAAAAGGGTAAACTTTAATAATAACAATGCATTCAAAAAAATACAGAAATAATTCGGGCAAACAAAAACCTAAGCCTCGTAGAATAAACAAAAAACGTTCAACGGGGGAAATCAGTTCTCATAAAAGAAACAAACGTAAATATAAAAGGGAAAAAATTAAAAAAATATTAAACAACGAAATTTCCGATTTGTTAAAAAGCTAACAAAATAGTGTATAACCATAAGTGACAATTAATGTTATGTCCAACAAAGAGAGGTGATTAATCCTGGATAAAGTAAGTATTAATGCGAAAAACGTTGCTATTGCTGGAGTAAGCCAAGATTATTTTGTCAAAGACAAGCAGCCGGATCTCTTATACATGAAAAGTATTTTAGTTTCGACAGGCGCAAATAAAAATGATGATGTTTTCCTCAAAGACGAAATTATAAATTCTTATCAGACTCCTATAAATAAAGCTGTTGATTGGGAACATAAAACAAAATATACAATAGGTGCCATTTATGATAGTGTTTTGGTTGCTAATGGCGAAGAAATTTCGCCGGAAGATGCCAAAAATTACGATGGACGGTTAGATATAATGGATTATTCAGTAGTTTGGAAACATAGATACCCAGAAGAAGCCAAAAGTATTATAAAAGCTTCTCAGGATGATTCATTAGGTGTCAGTATGGAATGTTATTTCCTAGATTATAATTATCTTGTGGGACAAGATATTGTTGCAAGAAATGAAGACACTTCTTTTTTAGATGATTATCTTAGATGTTTTGGGGGAAATGGGACAATTGTCGATAAAGGACAGATAAAGACGGTAAAACGTATACCTAGGCATATATTATTTTCCGGGAAAGGGGTTGTAGGTCGTCCTGCTAACAAATCTTCTGTTATCGTATCTGTTGCAAGCGACACTCCCAAACAATCGGATATGAAAGGAACACCTGGGACAAAAATAAATGATTTACCTGATGCTGCTTTTGCAAGTATAGATCCCGGTGGCGAAAAGGATGAAGAAGGTAAAACTGTTCCTAGAAGTTTACGACATTTGCCTCATCATACCGATCAGGTTGAAGATGGTTCTGAAAATACCACAATAGACTTGGGTAGACTTCGTAACGCTTTAGCGAGATTTTCTCAAACTAAGTTTGCTACTCCTGAAAGCAAAGAAAGAGCTAGGGCGCACTTAGAAAAGCATGCAAAAGCGCTTAACATTGGTGACAGAAGTTCTTCTAGTGATAATCTTGTAGCTGTAGCACAAATGGCATATATAGACTTAGACATTGAAAATAATGATTACATAAATCTTATTAATCAAAATAAAATTGGAAGCATGAACCAAAATGGTAGTGTAGATTTAATAAAAGGAAGCACTACAATATACCTAAGCGATCCTAGATTTAAAGTTTTATCAAACGATAAGGAGGTGTACAAAGATATGGGAACTAAAAAAGACAATAAGGCCGAAGAAATTGTTGCGGCTGAAAGCAAAGAAGAGTTGGTGGATAACCCTGAAAAGGAAGAGACCAAAATTGTTGCTGAAGAAAAAACTAATGATAAAGAGGAGGAGGTTTCTACCAAGTCTGATGTTGATATCAATTCTGCTTTGGCAGAAATGGTAGCTGAGGCTAGCGAACTGAGATCTGAAAACGAAAAACTTCAAGAAACTATAGATGTTCTCAACAATAAGGTTTCTGATCTAGAAGCAACTATTGTCGAAAAAGATAAAGAGATTGAAGTTTTTGCTAAAGAATTGGCGTCTATTAAAAATGAACATCGGACCTCTGAACGACTTTTGAGCCTTAAGGATAAAGGATATGGTTCGGAGCTTATTGTAAAACTGGAGGATTCGGCCCGTAAAATGGATGATGAAGAGTGGAGTAAGTATATTGAAGCCATCGATCTTAGCAGAAATGATGCAAAAAACAATAGCGAGCCTGAAAAAAAGGCCGAAGAAGAGCACAATACGATAGAAGCAAAAGAAACCGAAACAGCTCAGGCGGCTGAGGCGGCTATTTTTGAACAGGAAGGCGAAATTGATAGCGAAATAGAAACAAAAGTTTCTGAAAAAACAGAAGCTAGTGAAAGTATTGGAATATTTGAACAAGGGTTTAACGAAGTATTGCACATTGGTTAAACTTAAACAACTAGATATTTGAAAAATTATTAACTGTTTAAAATAAACTTAGGAGGTGAAATATAGTGGCGCTTAAAGCAGAGCGAGTTACCGTACAGGAAATCCAGAGAAGCGGCGGTTTGTATAATATGGGCACAGCAGCGCCCGGAGTAGTTGTGTGTCATTATGACAACACACAGGGCCAGATTTATGTTGAAACGTCTGGTGTTGCGCCGGCTGTCCCTATCGGTATTTTGACGACTGAAGTAGACAATAATTATACCAAGAGCAATCTCGGAACATTAACCCGTCCCGAAAATGTTTATAAAAACGTAGTTGGAAGCGGCGAACCTATCAATATTTTGACTATAGGTGTCGTTACCACAGATCAGATAGTTGATGGGGATGTTCCTGCAGCTGGTTCTGGCGCATATGTTGCTAGTTCCGGTAAAATTACGACCGACAGCACTTATGATGTTACGGTTGATGATACTGGTACGTATACGAGGAAACAGATTGGATGGTTCTTGTCGGGCAAAGATTCTGATGGATATGCTAAGATCCAGATTAATACGTTTGCCTAATGTTTAAAAAATGATTTATTTTTATAAAAAGGGAGGTGTTTTAGATTGAAAGAAGACAAATTTGTAATTGACGATAATATGAAAGAGGCTCTTCGTGCGTGTGCTAGTGAGAATCCAGAAACCGCGGGTAATGCCCGCAAAGCCTTTGCGGCTCAGCTAGTTGCACCTATACGGAAGGCTGTGATTGTTGAGGGTAATACCATTGGCAATATCTATTCAACCGTTAATGTAAACAAAGATGAGGCTTTGAGGTATCCTATCGACATTATAAATCCGGATCATGTTGATGACTTTAGCGCGTATGTTATGCCTCGCCATGGAGGTATACCTGAAAAACATGTTGATGGAGATGAAATATTTGTTAAAACATACAAGATAGAAAATTCTATTGATTGGGATTTGGATCTTGCCAACGATGCAAATTGGGATGTTGTTGGTAGAGCTATCAAGATTTTCCGTGATGGTTTTACTAAAAAGCTCAATGACGACGGTTGGAAAACGATTCTTTATGGTGCGTATAACGGCGGGACAAAGAGCACAATAACATGTGATGGTGATTCTTCGGCTGTTTCTGGTATATTCAGCCACAGGCTGGTATCTAAAGCTCAAAACGCTATGGCTCGAATCGAACGTGGCGCTAAGTTGACGGATCTGTATGTTAGCCCTGAGGCTTTTAAAGATTTGCGTGACTCTGCTACGTATGTTAATAGTGAAAACTTTATGGATGACAGAACTCGGTATGAACTGTTGCAGAAACCTGGTTCTCAGCCTACTGAGAGTTTGTTTGGTGTAAGAATTAACGAGCTGTACGATTTCGGTGCCGGTCAGGCTTACCAGAATGAATGGACCTCGATTACCGGTGATTCTACGTATGACGAAATTGGTATTGGTTTCGATCTTACGGATGACCATCGTGATAGTTTCGTGTTTGCTTTGCGCGGTGATCTTGAGGTATTTGATGATATGGAACTCCATAAAAAGGGTCGTATGGGCGTGTACGGCTGGATGCGAGTTGGTTTTGCTGTTCTTAATGCAAACCGTCTACTGTCTATTGGTTGGCGTGCTTAAAGTACAGTAAATAATAATTAAAATAATTATTGTAAAGGCTGTTAGGGTAATTCTTAGCAGCCTTTATTTTAAATATGGGTATAAAATATAGGTGGGTGATGTAATTTGATTTTAGGAAAAAATACAACCGGTTCTGGTGGTGAAGGAATAACTAGCGGTCAATTAGAAAGTGCTTCTGGTTTTCTTCAAACACAAATAACCTCTAATGATAGCACTATAACATATTTGATAAACCAAAACACAGAACGTATATCAGAAATTGAAGATCTTCAGGTTGCTTCTGGGATACTTAACGATAACATAATAACATCATCTGGACTATTCGAAAATCGTGTTTCCGAAATAGAAGGAGACTATTTAACCAGTTCTCATATAACACCAGACGCACATCATCCAAGCGGACACAATATATCCGATCATATAGATTTAGATGCTAGTACTCTTACAAACCTAAATGGCTCTCAGATTGTTGGCACTATCCCTAGCGGTGCGTTTCAAGGAGTTAGTATATCTAAAGAAGATCCAGGAGGTAATACTACCCTTGAAGACCATTTTTTGAATCATCCTACTGGTAGCGGTTCAATATCTCATTCCGATTTATCTGATATGCCTAGTTCTACCAATTCTGATCATGATGGGAGATATTATACTGAAGCCGAATCAGACGCATTGATTGCTGCACATGCGGCATTACAAGATGTACATCACCCCAAAGATCATACGCTGGCAAGCCATACTACAAAAAATCATAGTGATTTAGACAATATTGGTCCAAATGATCATCATCCTCAAGTTCATGATATTAGTGGACCAGATCACTATGGAACTCTGCCAGAAGTAACAGCGCTCAATGCTGCAAGCGGATATTTACATAATGAAATACTTGCCAATGATTCTGATATTATTGAGTTGCAAGAAGCAAGCGGTAGCTTAAACACGCGATTAACAACAATAGAGGGAGATTATTTAACATCTGTTCAAAGCGGAATTTTGCAAAGTGGGATTACTACTAATGCTGACAATATAAGTTTGTTGAATATAGCAAGCGGCAACCTAGATACAAGATTAGATACAATAGAAGAAGATTATTTGACTTCTGAACATATTACAGAAGATGCGCATCACCCACGTATACACGCATATTCTACTCACACTGGTAGTGTTCCGAGTGGAGCATTTCAAAATGTTGCTATTTCTGTAGTAGATCCGAGCGGCAATACAACTCTTGAAGACCATTTTACTAATCATCCAGGAATGACAGACCATGCAATGCTTAGCAACCTTGACTACGATAATTCGGGCCACACTGGGTTTGTGTCCGATTCTACCTTGGTTACATCAAGCGGAGTTCTTGTAGATCAAATAGAGGCTTCCAGTGGGATACTTCAGGTTCAAATAACTAATAATGATTCTGATATAACAGATCTTCAAACAGCAAGTGGAATAATTCGCACCACACAAACTACAACATTAGATCCAACAGGATTTTCGACACTTGAAGAAACAAGTCTTTCGTTTGATAACGAAACTAGAACATTTACTCTTGTTGATAACGGTGATGGATTTAGTTATTGGCGACAAACGAGACAAGTAACCAAATCTGGCAACCAGACAGTTGTAATACCTAACTCTAGCGGGTTACACTATATTTATTTTGACTCTAATGATGACTTGGTTTCTTCTCAAGAAGTATGGAGTTTTGATGGTAGTGTGGTCCCTGTAGCAACTGTATATTGGGATCCTCAAGGATCCGGGTACCTTTTACATGAAGAAAGACACGGGGTTTCAATGTCTTGGGCTACCCACAAATTTATTAATAATACCATTGGGGTAGCATATGATTCAGGTTTAACTGGAACGTTTAATAACGATAATACCTTTGTTGTAACTGCTGGAAAAATATATGATTGTGATTTAGAAATATCAATAGAAGAACAAACAACTTGTCGAATATTTTACTCTAATGGAACTACGGGTTATTGGAATTTTGATGAGCCTTCTTCTGGATTTTTTAAGAAAGTTTCTTCTATTTTGCAATATGATAATAATGGCGTACTAACAGATGTTCCTAATAGATATTATGTTTCATATTACATGTATGCTACGTGTAATATAGATGACCCTTTATATTGTGTTGTTGGACAAAGAGTTGATTCAAAACTTTCAGAAGCAATAGCAAACCAAAGTGTAGGTAATTTAAATCTTTCTAATCCTCCCACGTTACAGATGAAGCCTCTTTGGCAAATTATTATAAAAAGAAATGGCACTTCAGAAATTGTTGAACAAGTAACCGATTTAAGATTAATTCGACTTTTGCCCGCAGGAAACTTTGAAGCGCAAGATCATGGCGCATTGGGCGGACTGTCAGATGACGATCATCCACAATACATGCTTAATACTAATTTTGAAATTGCAAGCGGCGTAATTGTTGACCAAATAGAAGCGTCTAGTGGGATTCTTAGAACAGATCTTGATAGCCATATATCAGATACAAATAACCCACACGATATAACATGGACACAAGTTGACAAAACAACTTCAGATATAGCAGATATAACAACAAGATCCCATACATCTTTAACTGATATTGGCTCTAATACACATGTGCAAATAGACACAAAATTAGACAATCTTGCAACAGCTTCTGGAAATTTAAACAGTCGTGTATCTATAATAGAAGACGACTATTTGACGTCGGCAAACAGTGGCGTTCTTCAGGAAGCAATAGATTCTAATACTTCTGATATTGCGGATTTACAGTCTGCTAGTGGGAATCTAGATACAAGAATAGATTATATTGAGGCAGCAAGTGGGGAATGGCAAGATCACCTTAGTAATACAAATAATCCACACAATATAACGTGGGCACAAGTAGACAAAACCACATCTAGTTTGGCTGATATTACCACAAAATCTCATACTGTATTAAGTGACATTGGAAATAATACCCATGCACAAATAGACTCTCATATTTCTAGTACCTCTAATCCTCACAGTGTAACAAAATCACAAGTGGGTCTTTCTAATGTTGAAAATACCGCATTATCAAGCTGGGCTGGGACGACTAATATTACAACTCTCGGAACAATATCTACAGGCGTATGGAATGGAACAGCACTAACTGCTGATAAAGTTCCCAATCACGATAATCTAAATGGATTTGTGGCCAATGAACATATTGATTGGACAAACGCTACAGGAATAAATTTGTCAGCAAACAATATATCTGCAGCCGGCAATTTAACTGTTTACGGTAATACGGTTTATCATGATAATATAAAATATTGGACGGCTACAAAATATTACGATTCCGGAACATGGCTTAAGTTATGTCAAATTGATTATACGGGATCATCTAATTATCAAAGTGTCTGGATTGACGGAACCATAATGCAACGAGCATATGGAGGCCGTGGCGCAAAAGCTGAATTTTTTATTTCGATTGAATTTCAGTCGGGAACAACATATCAAACACGGTTTTCTAAAACATTATATGGTTCTTCATCGCAGATATTAAATGTTGCTTTAAAACAAACGGCAACAGATCCAAATATTTATGAGGTATGGATTTACGCAATATCTCGTATACAAGCTCACCTGAAATATTATGAATCACAGTTAAATCTATGTGACCTGTCGGTCTGGGGTGATGTTGCTTCTGGTTCACCGGTAGACATTGCTCCGAATCTCAATACGTATATGAACGGTCCAATAACAATATCTGAAAATTTTGATACTATTACAATAACCCAGGATGGTAATAATCCGTATATTCAGTGGTCTGATGGTGAGTTATATTTGCAAGCAATGGGAGGCGGCGTTGATGGGGTGGTACATATAGCAGGCAATGATATTGGTGCTGGCAAATTAATTTTAGATCAGGCGGACGGGAGTGATGGTCTGAAAATATGGCAAGGGCGACAATATTATTATGATGGTAGATCGGTAATTGAAGCCATAGGAAGTGCTGGGCTACATCTTAATATGTTTGCGAGCAATAATGTGTATTTGTTTGACCTTGCAGAAGAAGGGCAAACTCCGCAATTTGTTATTCGGGGATATAAATCTGGCGATACAGCGCGACGTTCACTGTACATAAAAATTGATCCATCAGTTAATAACCAAGTTTTATTTAGCGGCGTAGATACTTATGCTTTTGATGGTGTATTATCACTAGGTGGCGATGAACATTATCCTTATGCAAACACATTTACAAATCACTGGTATCATCATCGAAAAAGAAATAAATTTACAGCATCCGGTTATCAACGTCTTTGTAAAATAGACTTGACGAATAACACTTATGATGGTGTTATTCTTACGGGTTCCATTATATCGCATTATTATTATAACGCAAAAGGCAGAATAGATTTTACCATTAACATTAATCGTTCTAACACAATATACAATGAACGATTTACAAAAACGTTAATAAAAGGTAATATTGATCTCTTCTTGAAACGTATGTCAACTGGTGTTTATGAAGTCTGGGTGCGAAGCGTTTATGGTGGCGAACAACGATGGGTTAGTGACGTTCAATATTTTCAAATGGGTAGTGTTGCCGACTTTGATTTTTCTGACGAAGGTGAAACAGTAACGCCTAACGGCGAAACAGATATTCCGCCATCTGAAACAATTGAGTTCGCTAACAATGTTGAATTTGATGGCACAGTACATACTACCGGATTTATAACATCCTCAGCTGGTTTTTCAACTGGTGGTACATTGTCTGCCGGTGGTGGCATAACTACTCAGGGAAATTTTGATATATATGGAAGCTATATTAACTTAAACGCCACAACAGCTTCTTATATAACAGCTAAAAAAGATTTAGTAATAGATGCTGATATTGATGGAGATGGCGGCAGGTTTTTAAGGTTAAAGTGTCAAGGCAATGAAATGATTAACATTGATGCAAATAATATATCTTTTGTAGAAAATTGTTATTTTGATAATCCATGTACTTTTAACGATTTTTGCTATTTTTATAGTAATTTAAATTTTGTTGGTACATCCAATAGAAAAATTGAAGCCAACAAGGGTTTAGCGATCAATGTTGATGCTGATGGTGACAGTGGATTATCTTTAGAATTGCAATACGATGGGGATACTAAAATTAGTATTACCGACAGTGCAATAGGATTTTTAAACCAATGCACTTTTGCTAACACTTGTTATTTTAACAGCAACGCGATATTTGGTAACTATTCTACAAATACTTTTACATTTAATGGTAGGGCAATTTTTAGAAGTGTAGATACCGATGGCTACGATATAAATGATGTAATTGCTGGTTCGACAGGTGAAATTGTATTTAACACAGACGATGAAGGATTTTATGGTTGTATATCTGGCGGGACTACAGGAAACGCCGAGTGGGTGTTGTTAGGAGGTGGTTAAAATGCCAAGTATAAGTATAGTTAATTTAAATTCTGTAAGAAAATCAAAATTAAAACGCCAAGTATCGGATCCGCAATATCCCACAAAAGACATAGAGGTTGTGGCTTTTAGGTGCGCGAATCCAAACTGTCCCAATAACGTAAAATGGAGGCAGGATGATTTACCAAAAATTTTATATACGTTCAAAATGAGAGTTACTGATGCCAAAGAAGTTGACGATGAATATTGGATTGATCCAGAATTACACTTTTGTTCTGTTGCGTGTGCAGGAGAAACATTAAGTAATTTAGCCAAAGAACTAAATACAGTTAAAGAAAGGGTACAATAAATGTTAGAAATATTACAGGCAAGACAAAGAGAAATTAACAATAGACTATTGGGCATTTATGCAGAACTTGGGACAATGGAAATTAGAAAACAATCTCTACTAGATCAAAAAAACGAACTGGTAGGTCATTTAAATGAAATTAATGATATAATTAAACAATTAGAATTAGAAGAAACACAAGAAAAGGCTAAATAAAATGGCTATTACTACAGAGCTGTTGATTGTTTATTTTTCTGATAGGGGTGTTCCTGCAACTGGACTAACCCCAGTGTTAAATGGCTGGAATGCCCCAGAAGGAATAAAAGAGCTAATTTCTGCGCCAATGGAAGAAATGGGTAACGGATTTTATACGTATAGTTGGACCTCCTATGATGATGCGCAAGATTATGTTTTTATCGCAGACGGTGGTGATAGTCTCAGCAACTCTGATAGATATGTTGTCTTTGGAAATGGTAATGCAACTTTAAAGTATCAAAATATGATAATGCGCCCAGGAGATGAAGATACATACGATAGGACAACAGATTGTTTACAGGCTATTAGAGAAAGCCAATTAAGCAGTAATAACTGGGAGGCTACTCCGTCATAATAGGAGATATCAATTATGCAAAAAGAATCTAAACAAACTAATATCGTTAGCTTTAGTGGTGGCAAAGATTCAACAGCAATGCTTTTAATGATGTTAGAAAAAAAGATGCCTGTTGATGATATTGTGTTTTGCGATACGGGCATGGAATTTCCTCAAATATATGAGCATATAAAAAAGGTTGAGGAATATATAAATCGAAAAGTAACTGTTGTTAAAAATGAAAAGACATATGAGTACCTTTTAGGAGAACACGTTAAGCGTAATGGAAAAATTGGGTATGGACATCCGGATTTTAGAAACAGATGGTGTACGTATATTCTAAAAAATCTGCCCTTTGCACGATATATAAAAAAATTTGATAATGTAGTCGAATTTCATGGTATTGCAGCAAACGAAAAGCACAGATCTGATAAAAATAGCAGAAGGCGCAGAATTATTCAATACCCGCTTATAGAGTGGGGTGTAACAGAAAAAATGGCACTTGAATATTGTTATAATAAAGGTTTTGATTGGGGCGGATTATACAAAAAATTTACCCGCGCTTCTTGTTGGTGTTGTCCTTTATCACGAATAGATGAACTTAGAGTGCTTTATAATGATTTTCCTGAATTGTGGACAAAGCTTGTTGAGATGGATAAAAAATCATTCAGAAAATTTAAAAGTTACTGTTCGGTGGAAGATTTAACTAATAGATTTGCAGAAGAAAATAAAAAACTAGCACAAAACCAACAAGATTCTAGTACAGGTTAAAGGGGTGATATAAGTGGCAGTAACTCGTTCTACGGCAGTAATAAACGAAGACATAACATTAAATATGACTTTTACAAAAAATGGAGTCTTAAATAATCCGTATCAGATTGTACAGGTTCAGATATATGATCCATCTTTTAATTTAATACAAACAATAGATTCAGAAAATGTTACTAATGTTAGCGCTGGTGTATATAGTGTTACTATGAGTGGTGTTTCTACAGAAGGAAGCTATACAGACAAGTGGACATATATAGCTGAATCTGGGGCTGGATATTCTTATGAATTTGGCTCTATCATTGTCTATGATGTACAAGCTGTTTCTGATACAACCTGGCAAAGTGTTATCGGTGAAATGGTTAAAAATAAGGTTTCTAATGTTGTATCTCCTTCTGGCACAGATCTTTATGAAAAAATAGCCCAAGCCGCGTTAGAGGTTACAATAGATATACCAGAAATAAGTAGTGCCGAATATAATAGGGTTTATACTACCACAGTTTATCCTGCACCAGCAATCATACCCGATCCAGTGCTTCAAAAAGATTGGGACTTTGTAGATCTAGTTGTTTTACAAACTGCATATAATATAGTTCAAGAATCCACATCTCAGGGCGCTAGCGAAGGTATAAGAGTTCGTAGCGGAGATGATGAAATTGATACAAATGTTGGTGTGGCGTCTAAGAATTCTGTATTGATGGAACTTAGAAGACAATACAATGAAGCGAAAAAAAGATATGCATTTAAAATAACAAGAGATTATTTAAGTCAAGTTATCCCTCCGGGAAGTGTAAATACATATGGGTGGTTTTAAATGCCGTTAATAAGTGCACAAGTAATTAGTTTATGGCAATCCAAAATGACCGAAATGATTAATTCTTTTGGGCGCACAGTTACTGCCATTGGACAGCCAAGCACAATTGATTGTTATAACTGTACTTACGATTATCAAAATAAAAGAAGTGGCAACAAATATACGCCATCTCCTTCTGGTATTCCGTTTGGACCGGGACAAACGTGTCCAGTTTGTGGTGGGTACGGTAGAATTACGGTTCAAAATAATAACTCGTTTATTGCAACTGTGCAAACAGAGCGCAAAGAAATACAAAACAAAAATGGTGTTATTGAACATCGTAATGTTGCGAGACTTAAAACCTTTTTAGTTAACTTTGATTATATGGCTAATTGTGTTGAAATGAGGATTAGGGATAAATCATATATACCTCTTACGCCACCTGTTAAAAAGGGTCTTGGTGAAGATTTTTTAGCTATAGGTGATTTTGTGGAGAAATAAAATGGCTTTTCAGATTAAAATACATATGAATAAACGAAATATAGAAAAACTAGAATCAGAATTGCGCCAAAGACTTACCAACAAATCCAGGAAAGTCTTTCGTAGCCATGGCATGAAAACAGCTGTTGGTATTGCAGTTGCATCTCTAACTAAAAAACACGAAGGTGGGGGCAAATACGCTGGGATAACGAGTATACAAGACACAGAAATGTGGCGCTGGATAAATGACAACAGTAGACAGGGAGGTATAGCTCAGCTTGGTTTAGAAAATCCTTATTCTAGCGAAATTTTGTTAGATGCTTTCAGAAAATCTTGTAGGGGTACCGCTAATGTTAAAGGGTCAACAAAAAAGGGGGCAGTTGGAAGTATTAATATTCAAGCGTTTAAAACACAAACATTAAGAGAATATACAGCGTATGAACAATTTGCGTTTTCTTTTGCTGAAAAATTGGCGGGAAGATCGTTGATAGATTTTATAGATGGTGCAGTTGTAGGTGCAAAATATAAATGGTATGATACTGGTTTAGTTTCTCTTGTGTTTGGACATGCCCCGCATAAATCGCGTACTTACTTTGCAAGAAGAGTTTTTGGCTTTTTACCATACATGAATCCAAAACAAGGAACATGGTCGGTCTTGTCTTCTAATCCAGAAGTTGCTAATTGGCGAGAAGAGGTTTTCACGCCCTCTAACAGAAAAATTATTAAAAACGGAATTATAGAATATGTAAAAAGTAAACTTATTAAAGAATACAGGAAAAAATAATGATAAATAAGAGACTTACAAATATACAAAAAACCATGGATTATTGGCTTAGAAATACGTTTGCTAATGCCGGTGGGTATAATACTGTAACATCTGGTCTCACTGGTTGGTTCCAAAATATAAAATATGATAGGTTTACTTTGTCGCATGATCCTAGTTATCCCGAAGGGACAGTTTGGGAAAGTTATTATGATAATTTCGTGTTTGACCAGGATGTTTCTGCGCCAAGTGGTTATACCGATTTGATTATTTGTAGTGGTGTCTATGTTGATAATGTTTTTATCCCTAATGGGAGTGGGGTACATGTTGATTATTTGAATGGTAGAGTAATTTTTGACACCCCCCAATCTGTAACGGCTTCTGTGGTTGGAGAATTCTCGTATAATACTGTGGCTGTTTATAATGTAGCTAATGATAGAAGGTTGTTTAGTGATGTCTTTAATAGACCGGAAACAATCCCAAGCGGGACGCTTTCTAAAATGCCTATTGTATTTTATGAACTTTATAGAGCTGGAACAATAGGGGGTTATCAGCTTGGTGGTGGCAAGAATGTTGAGTACTGGTTTAATGTTTATGTCATTGCAGATAATTTAGTAGATAGAGATAATATATTAGAAACACTTAAAGAAAAAGAAGAAATTAGATTAAAAATAATTGATTTTGATAGTGCCCCAGAAATATTTGATGAATATGGAAGTATTGCTAACGATTTTCATTTTTCAAATTGGCAAGATAATTATTCTTGTGGTCAATGTTGGGTTAGAAGAATTGTATATAATAGTGTTGATTTGGATTATTACGAAGGGGGATTGGCGCAAATTACCCTTAGGTTTTATAACGTATAATAAACATACTGAAATAGTGTATAATTATATGTGACATATAGTCTTATGACGATTTAAATAAGGAGGTGAGTTTTAGGTGCCTAATAACGAACATGTATTTTATGCGATACACGCAGTTCACCTTAGGGATACTGGTAGTGATACATGGTATCCTGTTTCTGGTGTTCAGTCTGTAGGTCTTACGACGACATTTGAAACCGAACAGACTTATCAGCTCGGTCAATTGCAGATCTATGCTGACGTTGAAACGATGCCGGCTGTTGAGGGTACCATAGAAAGAGTTATTGATGGAACTCCTACTTTGTGGGACTACTGTACTACTGATGGTGATGACCTTCCTGGTCGTTTGACCCAGAAATTTGATATGGCATTACTAATTTATTCGGACAGCCAAACTGCCTCTAGTGGTTATGCTGTTGCGGCATGTTATTGTTCTGGGATGTATTTGAATAACTGGACATTTACAATGCCTGTTGAAGGTGTTGCTACAGAGAGAGTTACGGTCGTTGGAAATGATAAAATGTGGGCTAGTGGAGTAGACGATTCTATGGCGTGGACCATAGGCGGAGATGTCCCTGATGGATTCTTCTCTGGTGGCGAAACTGTTCCTGCTGTTGCGCGTAGACAGGATTTAGATTTGGTTAATAGTATATTCCCAAGCGGTGCTGGTGGAATGCCTTATACTGGGGCATCCCTTGATGACCATTTGCAAACAATAACTATTTCTGCGGACTTTTCTCGCCGAGACATTTATCGACTAGGTCAGAGAAAACCGTACACAAAAATACCTAGTTATCCAATTGAGGTAACAAGTGCTTTTGAAACTATTACTGCTGCAGGTGATAAAATTGACGCCAGAAGTGATTTGACGACAAACACTTACGGTAAACAAATTAAGATTCAGCTTAAGAGTCCGTTTGATCTTGCTATTGATCTTGGGAGTAATAATAAATTGAGATCTATTGATTATGGTGGTGGAGATGCAACCGGAGGTGACGTTAATGTCACTTACAATTTCTCGAATTTCAATGAATTAGCTGTTGCTGGTGGTTAATGTAACCTGTTGATATTATTGGACTTATGGGGCAAGTGATTAAATAACACTCAAAAAAATCATTTGCCCCATTAAATTTTTCACCAAAATTGTGTATAATATATATTAGAAAGGATGGTACTATGAGGTATGGAAAGGAAATAAAACAAAAAGCTATTAATTTATATCAAAAAGGATTAACGGCAACAAATGTGGGAAAGGAACTGGGTATACCTACACAAACCATTGTGACCTGGACACAAAAAGCTAATATCAATAGAGGTCATAATAAATACTCCAAAGAAACAAAACAAAAGGCTCTTAGTCTATATAAAAGCGGTAAAACAATAGATCAAGTAGCCGAAGAACTTGGTATCGAGCCCTCTAAGGCTAACATTATATGGGTATGGTTGAAGAAAAAAGGTGTAAGCAGAGGACACAAAAAATATTCTTTAGAAACAAAACAAAAGGCTCTAAAACTTTATAAAGCTGGCGTGGGAACACAAACAATAGCGGAAAAACTTTCTGTTAATTCACCTATGACTGTTTGGTACTGGCTAAAAGAAGAAGGTATAAGCCGAAATGTGCAAGAATCTGCGCACTATAAAGAGAAAAAAATCTCTCCAAGCAAAATAACAGATGCTAATCTGTTATGGTATATGGGCTTTTTGTTTGGCGATGGACACTTAGAAAAAAGAAATTATAGGATTTGTATTGAATTAAATAAAAAAGATTTGGATATTTTAGAGAAATTTCAAAAATTATATCATAAACTTAATTTAGATGGAGCTTTTTACACCAGAAAAAACAATATAGCGCTAACGGTTTACTCAAAAAAATTTGCTGAATACTTACAAGAAAGACAGTTTCCAGAAGGGAATAGAATTGGCAAAATGGTGCTCCCTGAGTGGATAAAAAATCACCCAAAAGTAAACCATTTTATTAGAGGATTCTGGGAGGCAGATGGCGGTATTGATATTAATTCAAATAGGGCGGCTTTTTACTCCACAAGCAAACAATTTCTAGAATCAATCAAAGACATATTAGAAGAAAATAATATAAAGTGTTATCTCAACACACGAAAACAACGCAACATAAACTGGAAACCTTCTAATAATTTACGCGTATCAAAGAAAGACACAGAGAAATTTGTCAAGTATATTTATAATGGTTCAAGAGAAAATACCAGAATGAACAGGAAATATATTGCGGCAAAAGCTATGCTGGTATAATTATGGAAAGAAATAGGGACGATATATTACTGGCATATTTACTTTATGGAAGAAAAATAGTTTGCGTTAAAACCGATAATGGTATGGCTTTAGTGCAAATAAAATCATCTTCCTCTAAAGACATTTTGCTTTTAGATGCCATATATAAAGCCGCCAAAGAACATGCTATTTCAGAAGGATTTTTAACAGAAAATGAGCTTATTCAAGAGGCTATTAAAAGAAACACATGGTCTCACATACAAGAAAAAAGACTTTTAAATTTACAAAGTTTAGTCAAAAAATATTCTTCTGAAGATAATTATGACGAAAGAATGTTAAGAAAATTTTCGAGAGAATTAGACGAGCTAACTAAAAAAAGAAATAAATTAACAGAGCAGTCTGCTGAGTCAATAGCCGAACAACAGAAGAATCTTTGGTCCATATGCTTGAATTGTTTAACGATTGATGGGGAAAGATTATGGAAAACGCCAAATGATTTTGATGAAGATGATACGGTGCTTAAAAGTATTTTAGACCATTATAATGATACATTTGACATAACAATTTCCGATATTAGAAGAATTGCGAGAAGTTTTGTTTGGAGATTAATATGGACTTCCGCCAAAGATTTTGGGGAAAACATTTTGTATAATCGTCTTGATGAACTAACCATCGATCAGCAGATGTTTTTAAGATGGACTAATATATACGAGAATGCCTTACAAAGTATTCATCCGCCTACACAACAAGAATTTGAAGACGACAAAAAATTTGATGCATGGTTAAAAAGACAAGAAAATGAAAGCAAAACTAGTTCTACCACGGTTGTTCGCGGTGGTCCTACGGTGGATTCTCATGAAGATATATTTAAGGTTACTAAAAACCCAGAAGAGGCTGAGGAGGTTTTAAACCTAAATAGTCCTATCAACAGAATGAAACTAAAAAGAAAAATGGATATTATTAATTCTAGAGGGGGCAAACCTATTGACGAAACAGAACTGGCGAAAAAGCTTGGCGAACATGATGATAAAATAGTGTATGTTAAGAGAAACTATACTTAAAGAAAGGAGAGGATATAATGCTAGAAGAAAGTTTAGAGTTTGAAGAACGGGATTCTGACGAGGACTGTAAAGAGCTTTTGGTAAAAGAAATTGAAAAGCGGATGAAAAATATTTTTGTTGGGGCTTTACAGGCAATGGAACTTGCCGGATTTGCAGAATTTAAAAATTACAAAAATGTAAGATCAAGTATTTTAAGAAACGCTAACAATAAAATTCGTGAAGTTAAATCTATTATAAATAATTGTGTACACGTAAGCCCAATTAAACACACTATCCGTTTTGTGCAGCCGGGGGTAGATGTAGACGGAGAAGTTGTAGATTCGGGTGAATGTGGGCTAGGGAAATTTACAGTAATAAAAACAGAGGAGAGGTAAAAATGGAAGAAAAAGATATTGCAAGAAGATTTAAAACAAAAACTATTGGAGCAGACGGGAAAGAAAAAACAATAAAACTATTTATTAAGCAGCCATCAAAAAAAGTTATACGTGATGCGCAATTTCAATATGGAAAACACTGGAGTAATGCTATTCGTGAAGGATATTTTACAGAAGAAGAGGCAAGAGAGATTTTAAAAAAGCGAAATATTATAACCGAAGAATATACAAGACAGGTAGAAGCTGTACAGCAAGAAATTTTTGATACGGCAGAACGCCTATCTGAAATTTCAGAAAAAACAAAAGAGGGTTATGATCTTTCTCTTAAACTAAGAACATTGAGACTAACTTATTTTAGTTTGCTAAATAAAGAAAATGAAATTATGCGTAACACAGCCGAGGCTTATGCGTCCGATATTAGAGATGCATATATCGCAGCTCAGTGTACTTATGTAGATTCAGTTCAACCGCATCCGTTCTTTAAATCGTATGATGATCTTGTGGACCGTTCAGACGACATTGCAACCCAAGATGCTATTTTGAACACTATATATGTTATATATGGCACAGAATCACCCAAGGAAAGTTTCATTGAAAACATATGGCTTGATAAATATAAACTATTAGACGAAGAGGGCAACATTCTTGATTTTAAAGACGAAGAATCTAATGTTCAGCCCCCAAAGAAAAAACGTTCTCAAAAAAAGAAATAGTCTTTAGTGTATAATAAATAGTAGAATACGGCCACTTGGGGTTTTTAAACGGTACAATTTAAACGAGACGGCTCTTGTTAAAGGGCCGTCTCAACTTATAAAAAGAAAGAAGGGATATTATGGCTGATAATTTTAATCTTAATATAGACTTTAATATTGATAAAATTACCGGTGTCGAAAAACTTCAAAAAAAAGTTAATAAAATAAAGGTAGATGTCGGTCTTGGTAGCACAAAAGAACTAGAAAGACAGCTGGGCAAATTTGTTCCGTCTATAGCAAAGGCCAAATATCCTCTTAAACAAGTTAAGTCTTTTGAGAATCTTCCTGGTTTAGAAAAACTTGGCGATAAAATAAAACTTCAATATAAAAAAATAGATCAATACAGGTTAGCCATGGAGGCTAAGCAAATAGCGGCAGCGAAAGAAGCGCAAAAACGCAAAATAGCTCTTTTAGAAACTGAAAGAAAATTAAATAATGTTCTTCGGCAACAAGTTGAAATAAGAAGCCGTTTATGGAAAC
>Ga0180301_10000688_pt1 | contig 26240 bp, 25 predicted proteins | sample GuaBasSediGuay16_FD_121797 | JGI IMG/M metagenome (GOLD analysis project Ga0180301, IMG submission 121797) | Subseafloor sediment microbial communities from Guaymas Basin, Gulf of California, Mexico - Guay16, Core 4569-2, 12-15 cm | ecosystem: Environmental > Aquatic > Marine > Hydrothermal... | reverse complement strand
TTTTTATTTATAAATTTTATTAAATTATATCACCTCTTTAGAAAAAATCTAAATTATTTTTTATTGGTGGAGGTATTATAAAAAAATTGGGTAACAGCTTTTATAATTTAACTTTTTTTGTTCTGGTTCTAATATAAAAATTTTTTGTCAAAATATCTTAAAAACTGTCTATAAGAACATAAGCCAGCATTACAAAATAATCTTCAGTATAGCCGATATCAGAGATTGTGCGTTAGCTAAAATATTTTCAATTCTTACAGATTATGTTTTATTCTTTGACTTTTTATTAAAAATATTGTTAAATTATCCTAAGATTAGATAAAAACATTTTATAGAAAGCAGCATAGGAAAAATTATTAAAGAATGATGAGAGAGAAAAAATAAGAGGGAGGAGGTATTATGGAGATAGAAGTGAGAAAACTTACACCAGAAGAGTTAGAAAAATTAGGTGTGGATAAATGGCCTATATGGGAAAAGGAAGAAAGTAGCTTTGGTTGGTATTATGAAAGTAAAGAGATATGTTATTTTCTTGAGGGTGAAGTAGAAGTAGAGCTTCTGGATGGAAGAAAGATTAAAATAGAAAAGGGCGATTTAGCAATATTTCCTAAAGGGTTACATTGCCGTTGGCATATAAAGAAACATGTAAAAAAACACTACAGTCTTGAATAGGTTTTAAATAGGGACCTTTATATTTTTTGCTCTTCTTTATTTTTTTGACGGATAAGAAACCTTCTTGCTAATCTATTTAACTTTTCGTAAGGAATTTTTCCTTCACGATATGTTTTAAGTTGTTCCTTAGCCTTTCTTACTCTTTTAGCATGAATCTTTTTCATTTCACTTTTTAATTTTCCCATAACCCTCCTGCTTTTTAAAATTAAAATATTAACGGACCACCTTTAAGCACATATTTATAACACATAATACTCTCTTTGACAATATTTTCATAAAATAGTGTTATTTATTCTTAAAATTCTTAGGATTATCTTATTAATTTTAATAAAGATTCTTATAAATAGTTATAATAATTTTTTTTTATATTGATTTAGAGATTCGGATATAAAAATATTTGCTTTATTCTATCTTATCATTTAAAATAAAAGGTTATGAAGAAAGATAAAATAAAAATAGTATTAGATACAAATATCTTTATCAATCCTGTGGAGCGGTGTTATTTTGGGAAGACACCAAAGGAGGCATTTAACAATTTCTTAGCACTTTTAGAGAAAAAAAATAATATTATTTGCTATATGCCTCCTTTAATATATGAGGAGTTGGCCAAATTTATTGGTGTTTCTGAGATATTGAAGAAAGCCGCCCTTATAAATAAAAAGCCTCCTTCCAAGTATGAACTCTTTATACCTTCTCTTTTATTTTATGAGTTTATAGAAGAAATGCGTAGCCGTATAAATAAAGGTTTAAGGGTAGCAGAAAAATATACTCGGCGGGCATTGCATATCAAGAATGAGGAGGAAATTATTAAGAGCCTACGTGAGGAATATCGGTTTGCGCTTAGGGAGGGAATAATTGATAGTAAAGAAGATTGTGATTTGTTACTGCTTGCCAAGGAACTAAAAGCTTATCTTGCCACATCCGATAAAGGATTAATTGAATGGGCTTATAAATTGGGGATTAACTGTATAACTGCCAAAGAGTTGAATACTTTTGTTACATAAGTAATTAAGTAATATAAAGTATTGTAAGGTTATATCTTGTATCTTCTAATATTTAATAATAGAGGTTATTATTTCACGGATAATATCTTCAATAGTTACAATACCTAATACTTTCTTACCACGCATCACTACTGCTATGCTTTCCCGTTTTTCTCTCAGTCGAGTAAATACTTCATATAGTTTCTGGCTTTCTCCTACACGAATAATAGGACGAATAGAATTATGCCAATTATTATTATGGTAGAAAATATCAAATATATTAATATAACCAATAATTTCTTGATTTTTAAATATGGGATAACGGGTAAATCTATAGCGGGATGCTTTTTCAAATATATTCGGTAGCAAATCCATATAATCAAATCCTACTATCTTTTTAAAAGGAGTAGTCACATCTTTTATTTTTGTTTCTTTAAAATTAAAAATGTCTTCAATTGCTTCCTTTTCTCCTTTATCTAAACTTAAGCCACCCCTTTCTTTAAACATCACCTTTATTTCTTCACGAGTTACAAAAAGAGAATGTTTTCTTCGTTTTCCTATAAATAATTTTATAAAAAAGCGGCTAACTGATTCTACCGCAATAACCAGGGGAAGAAAAAAAGATTCAAAAAATTTTATATAAGATGCTACAGCGCAACTAAATTTTTCTCGGTAATGGTTACCAATATTTTTAGGAACGAGCTCAGAGAAAATTACCACAAGAGGAGTAAACAAGAATGTAATCCATACATTGCTGTTCTTTATGCCTAATTTAATTAAAAAGAGAGTAGCAAGGCTTGAACTTATAACTACAGAAATATTCGTTCCTATCAGTGTTGTAGCAAGGAATTTTTCAGGATTTGATATAAGCTTTAAAGCCAATTGCGCTTTTTTATCTTTTTTTTGAATGCGGTGTTGTAAGCGCACAATACTTGTAGAGATAAAAGCGATTTCACTACCCGAAAAAAATCCCTGAAGCAGGAGAAAAAATATACATCCTATTACATAAAAAACTATATTCATAATAATTTAACAATTACACTTAAGAGACGACGGCGAGTAGCTCGTTCTATAATAAATTCTATATTATTACTAAATAAAAATTTTTCTCCTTCTTGAGGAATACGTTCTAAGTAGTTTAAAATGAATCCTGCTATCGTATCTTCTCCTTCAGGGAGATTTATATTAAGCTCTAAATTGACTGTCTTTATGGGAGCTTTAGCAAATACTCTATATGTTTTAGGTCCAATTTCCTGAAGTATTTCCTGGGGAAATTCATATTCGTCATAAAGTTCTCCAAAAATTTCTTCTACAATATCCTCAAAGGTAATTATTCCTGAAGTTCCACCATACTCATCTAATACTACAGCAATCCGTTCTTTTCTTTTTATAAACTCAGTTAAAATGTCATCTATCTTTTTACTTTCAGGAATAAATATTGGTTCTCTTATGAATATTTTCCAATCTTTATCAGGATTTAAAAAGACATCTTTGCTATATAAAATTCCTTTAATATTATCCATTGATTCTTTATATACAGGAAATTTAGAGTGCATTTCTTTTTTAAGAGTACTCTTAACCTCTAAAGAGGTACTATCTATATCTATCGCTTTTACTTCTACACGGGGAGTCATAATTTGACTAGCAGAAGTATCTTTAAATTTTAACACACAGGAAATCATTTCTTCCTCTGCTTCGCTTATTGCTCCTTCTTTTTTACCTAAATAAAGAGCAGTCTTTAATTCTTCTTCAGTAAAAAGAATGTTCTTTTTATGGTGGACAAAGAGCGATGTTAAACCTGTACTTAGGTATTTAAGAATAAAAACTATAGGAAAAAATATTTTAGAGAAAATATTTAATATAGGAGCACAAATAAGAGAAAATCTCTCCGCAGTATATATAGATAATATTTTTGGGAATATTTCTCCCAAAAATAAAATGATTACTCCTGAGAAAAATATAGAAAAAAATATCCCTTTTTCTTTAAAAATATTAACAAAAAAAACCGCACTTAGAGAAGCCAATCCTATATTTACAAGCATGTTGCCAAAGACAATTGTAGATAACAAATGAGCAGGTTTCTTTAAAAGATACTTTATAATCTTTGCAGAAGAGAATTTATCTTGAAGACGTCGTAACCGCATTTTTCCTAAAGAAAAAAGTGCTGTTTCTGAAGCAGAAAAGAAAGCCGAAATAATAATAAAGAAAATAACAAGAATTCCTGTAATACTCATCATTTTTTGTAGCGGAAAAAGAATAAGGTAGGAGTTATCGATTCTATTATCTTACCTCGAATATACATAGATTTCTATAAAACTTATCTATGCTTTAAGGATATCCTTTCTAACTTCGCCTGCTTTTGTAATGGCAAATTTTGTTGCAATAGGGCCAATAATTTTGAAAATAATTGTAGTAGCAGCGATAGTGTTAATGACAAGAGTAGCTAATTCCTTAGCCTGCGGTCCTAAAGAAGAAAATTCTCTCGTAACTAAAAGTGCTAATCCTATTGCTACACCTGCCTGAGAGAGAATACCAAATCCGAGATATTTACGGATAGCTTTTTCTGCTTTAGAGATACTTGTCCCAAAAAATGCTCCTCCAATAGGTCCTATACTTCTACAAATAATATATACTAAGCCAATTAATCCCATTTTAGAGAGCATGTTAAGTTGTAGGTGTGTACCAGCAATTACAAAGAATACGATATATATGGGTAGAGTAAAAGAGGTTAAAATTTCCATAAAAGAAAGAGCGAGGTCATTAAAAATTCTTAAGTTTTCCATTAGAAAGGAAAGACCTAAAAGCAATCCTGCGATGAGATATCTTACAACAGAGGGAAATTTAAAATGATCAGATACTTTACCCCCTATAAATCCACATAGAAGAGCTAATCCTACAAAAAACAAACTCATATATACTTTCGATTAATATTCCAATACTTTTTATATTTTTTCAATCATTTACTAGTTTTCTTTACTCGTCCTTTTTAAGGATTAGTTATGAAAAAGCATTATAAAATAATAGAAAAAATTCTACACCTACCTCCTTTTTTTGTCAAATAAAACAATCTTTATTGCTTTTTGAATTTGTTATAGAAAAAAATATAGCTATTTTGAGGAGTATTTAAAAATTCACTTACTGGTGGGCACTTCACCTTAAAAAGATAAAATATGTCTTTTTTTATATCCCATAACGATTCAAAATTGCCTTGACCTTTACTTACAACAATGTCTGCCTGTTGATATATTTTTTTAAATATCGGCGAAGCTTTTTTAAGAATAATACCAGGATAGTCACATCCTGATGAGAGAACTTTTGCTACTTTATTCAGGCCTATGCGTTTAGCGTCAGAAAAAACTACATCATTAATAATAGGCGCTGAACGTGTCGCATAAAATATTTTAATACCCGAATAGTGTTTCTTTATCTCTTCAATAAAAAGTAGGTCAAATATTGTTTCTCCACAATTATCGCCAATAACTAAAATACTGTTTTTTTTCTTTATCTTTTTTTTGAAAAGCAGAAAATGGTCTATGTAAAGTTTAGCATTTTTTAATTGGGATATTATTCCATGCACTTTAGGAATTTTCCCTGTTCCAAAATCAATACTATTAGCAATACAGCTCATTTTTGCAGTAATATAAAGAGGATTTTTTACTATTTTTAAATAACTTCTTATTTTAGGAAGGATTTTAAGAAGACATTCTTCTGCTCTAATTTTTTCTTCTAAGAAGGGATCCCTTTTATTACTTATTTGAGAAATAGTTTTATATATTGTCCTACCGAATACCACAGGAGAATAATTAAAGTCAAATATAAGTAGCCTTTTAGTAATATAGGAATGAAGTTTATCTCTATTTTCTTTAGAGAGTCCCACCAAAGAGGAAGCATTTTCTATTTGGCGAAAAAAGCATGGTATACAAAGATAAGAAGTCTTCATAGATTTTTATCATACCAATAAAAGAAGAAAAATCAAATAATAATATCGATAATAAAATAAATTTTACCCTTTATTTTTATTGTGGTATAATTTTTTTTATGCTAACAAAAAGAATAATTCCCTGTCTGGATATTAATAAGGGGAGAGTAGTCAAAGGAGTAAACTTTGTGAATTTAAAGGATGCAGGAGATCCTGTTGAAAATGCTTTAATTTATGAGAAGGAAGGCGCAGATGAATTAGTGTTTTTAGATATTACCGCAAGCTACCAGAAGCGAAAGACTACTGTTACCTTAGTAAAAAAAGTGTCTCACGTTGTTTTTATGCCTTTTACGGTAGGAGGAGGAGTAAATACCATAGAGGATATTCGTAATCTTCTTTTAGCAGGAGCAGATAAAGTTTCTTTAAATACCGCTGCGGTAAAAGATCCCTTTTTGATAAAAAAAGCAAGTAGAGTATTTGGTAGCCAATGTATTGTTGTTGCCATTGATGCAAAAATGATACGCAATGCAAAAGAGAAAAAACGCACTACACAATACGCACGGCGCAATACGAAAAAGTGGGAGGTTTATATTAATGGAGGAAGAACTCCTACAGGGCTTGATGTTATTAGATGGGCTAAGAAGGTAGAAAGTTTAGGTGCAGGGGAGATTCTTTTGACGAGTATGGATTGTGATGGGACGAAAGAAGGCTATGATATTGTATTGACGCAAGCTGTAAGCAATGCAGTAAAGATTCCTGTTATTGCATCAGGAGGTGCAGGAAAATTGTCACATTTTTACCATATATTTAGCAAGACAAAAGCTACAGCTGCTTTGGCAGCATCTGTTTTCCATTACCGTCAGCTTCGCATAAGAGAAGTTAAAAGATATCTGAAAAAAAGAGGAGTAGAGGTAAGAATATGAAAAGAAATTCGAAAAGGGAAAAAAATACAAGATTAAGAAAGAGAAAAAAAATAAGTTTGTCTCGATTGGTATTTAACGAAAAGGGCCTCATTCCTGCGATTATTCAGGATTATAAAACAGGCAAAGTGCTTATGCTTGCCTATATGAATGGGGAGTCGTTGAAGATTAGTATTAATGAAGGAAGAACGTGTTTTTATTCTCGTTCTCGCAAGGTGTTATGGCGTAAGGGAGAAACAAGCGGTAATATTCAGAAAATAAAAAGCATATGGTACGATTGCGATAGGGATGCTTTACTTATTAAAGTAATACAGATAGGGGTAGCTTGTCATACTGGCAAGAAAAGCTGTTTTTATAGGAGGATAGTGTAAAAATTATGGAAATAAACCCTTCGTTAAGCGAATTTATGAAGGTGCCTTTAAAGAAGAATCTTATTGTTTTTTCATGTAAGTTTTATTGTGACTATTTAACCCCTGTATCTCTGTATACCAGAACGAGTGAATTTTCTTATGGTGAGTCTTTTTTGTTAGAATCTGTAGAGGGAGGAGAGAAAATTTCACGTTTTTCTTTTATTGGAGCCCATTCTTTAGTCACCTTCAAGAGCAGAGGAGAAAAGATTTATATTGAGAAAGAAAAGAAGAAGAAAATGTTTATTACAAAAAAAGATCCTTTGAGTGAATTGAAAAAATTGATGGAGGAATTCAGATTATGGCCCAAAAAATATTTACGTTTTTTTGGAGGATTTGTAGGATATTTAGGATACGATGTTATTAAATTTTATGAACCCGTAGGAGAATTTCCTGCAAAGACCATAAATACATTTGATTCTTATTTTATTTTACCTAAGTTTCTTATTATTTTTGATCATATAGAAAAGCAAGTCGAGGTTTTATCGTTTTTCTTTCTCGATAAAAGGCAGGGATTAAATAGGGTTTACAAAAAAGAAGCAAATATTATGAAAAGATTGATTAACCATATCACTATCCCCTCAAGATTATCCCCTTTAGATAGTGATTCTTCTATAAAAAAGAGAGGTCTTTTAAGGAAGAGGAGATTTAAGTTGACTTCTAATCTTAAAAAAACCCAATTTTTAGAGGCGGTTAAAATAGCTAAACGTTATATAAAGGAAGGAGAAATTATTCAGGTTGTTCTTTCTAACCGTATTAGTGTTAAATTTTCTAAAAACCCATTCTTAGTGTATCGCCATCTACGTATTTTAAATCCCTCTCCTTATATGTATTATTTAGATTTTGGTGATACGAAAATTGTTGGTTCTTCTCCTGAGATGCTCTTACGCTGTGAAAGAAAACATTTGGTTACCCGTCCTATTGCAGGAACAAGACCTCGGGGGAAAAGTGAAGAAGAAGATAGAAAGTTAGCCAAGGAGCTTCTCAGTGATAAAAAAGAGTGCGCTGAACATTTGATGTTGGTTGATTTGGGCAGAAATGATTTAGGGAGAGTGGCTAAAAGAGGAACAGTAAAGGTACCTATTTTTATGAGCATTGAGAGATTTTCTCATGTTATGCATATTGTAAGTGAAGTCCAAGCAATATTAGATAATAAAGAAGATATGATCAGTGCTTTAAAGGCTTGTTTCCCTGCAGGAACAGTTACAGGTGCTCCTAAGGTCAGAGCAATGCAAATTATTAACGAACTTGAACCACAAGCTCGTGGTATTTATGCTGGTTGTATTGGATATTTTTCCTTCACAAAGGCATTGGACACTTGTATAATAATTCGTACCATTATTTTTACAAACAACCGTGCCTATGTTCAGGCAGGAGCAGGAATTGTTGCTGATTCTAAACCACTTAAAGAATATAGAGAGATATTGAATAAAGCACGTGCTCAACTTTTGGCTCTTAAGAAGGCATACTAAAAGTAAATAATATTAAAAAAAATTTACAGGAGGAGAAATGTTAAAAAAAATAATAATTATTTTTATTTTTTTTGCTATAAGTTTTTCTGTTGTTATATTTTGTGGATATGCTGAAGATAATAACCCTTTGAGAAAGTTTTCGCGAGGGTTAGTAAATCTATCTGTGGGATGGTTGGAGATACCCCGTCAAATGGTAAAAGTCAAAGAGTCTTCAGGAGATATTGCTGGTTTATTTTTGGGTCCTCTTAAGGGATTTGCTTATACTGTAGGGAGAATGGTTGTAGGTGCTTATGAGATAGGGACGTTTTTAGTGCCCCCTTATCGTAAGGTGATAGAACCAGAGTTTATTTTCTCGGACAGAGAAGGTTTTTAACACAAATTAATTCCTTATAGAAGACTTAAGATAAAAAATCAGGGGAGGAGATTTATGTTAAAGATTCGTCTAATGAAGCCAGGTAAATCTGTTAAAAGACGCTACCATTTTAAGATAGTTGTAACAGAAGCAAGAAGAGCGCGCGATTCCAGGTTTGTAGAAAAGATTGGTTATTATGACCCTTCAAGAAAGATTTATAAAATTGATTTAGAAAAATACCAGAATTGGATTAAAAAGGGAGCACAGCCTACATCAACAGTTGTTTCCTTGGTAAAGAAATATAAGAAACGAAAAAGTATGGATTAACCTTGGCGGTTTACGTCAACACAGATTAACGCAGAAGAAGATAGCGAATTCATTCTATTTCCTTCTGTGGATATCTGTGGCGAGAAGTAGGAAAGGAGGATTATGCAAACTAATAATGTGCCTTTAATATTTCAATTATTACCATTGATTTTCTTTATATTTATAGTTTACTTTCTTCTTATAAGACCTCAACAGAAAAAACAAAGGGAGCATGATATGATGGTTAAGAGCATAAAGAAGAACGATGAGGTTGTAACAATTGGAGGAATTCATGGGGCAGTGGTTAATATAAAGGATAAGACATTCACCTTAAGGGTAGATGATAGTGCAAAAATAGAAATTGATAAGAGCTCTATAGCGTATATAAAAAAGAAAAGAGATGATAAGGCGAGCTGATATAAAGATAAGAATTTTGGTTATTTTGGGAGTAGTGGCTTTAAGTATTTTTTACATTTATCCTATAAAGGACAAGCTTAAGTTTGGCTTAGACCTTAAAGGGGGGATGTATCTACTTCTTAAAGCAGATACTTCTAGGATACCCAAAGATAAGGCTCAGGAAGCGATAGAGGTGGCCAGGGAGATTATTCGCAACCGTATAGATGAGTTTGGAGTAAAAGAGCCAGTGATTCAGATTCAAGGCATAAATTCTTTGTTAATTCAATTGCCAGGAGAGGTTGATAGAGAGCGTGCCCTTAAACTTATTGGCCAGATAGCTTTTCTGGAGTTTAAATTAGTAGAAGATGATAAGAATAAGATAGACGAGGCATTAAAAGGAAATGTGCCTGAAGGATACCAGCTGTCTTCGTTGGAAAATGGCGAGCCTATTTTGCTAAAGAAAGAAGCTGTATTGACAGGGAATGATTTAGCAGATGCTAAAAGTGGATTTGATTCTAGTATGATGCCGGATGTTAACCTTACTCTTAATAGTGAAGGGGTAAAGAAATTTGCTAAGGTGACACAAGAGAATGTGGGTAAACGTTTGGCAATTGTTTTAGATGGGAAAGTAAAAAGTGCTCCTGTAATACGGGAACCTATTAGTGGAGGAAATGCTCAGATTACCGGTAGTTTTACCGTAGAAGAAGCGCGCGATTTAGCTCTTGTCTTAAGAGCAGGTGCTTTGCCGTGTTCTTTAAAGTTAGAGGAGGAACGCACTGTCGGTCCTCTTTTAGGGAGTGACTCTGTAAGGCGGGGGATAAATTCTATTGTTTTGGGAGCAGTTTTTGTGGCAATTTTCATGCTCGTTTATTATCTTCTTGGAGGAGTAATTGCAATTGTATGTTTAATTTTAGATTTACTTTTTGTTCTGGCAGGTTTGTCCCTATTGAGAGCCACACTTACTTTACCAGGAATTGCTGGTATGATATTAACCTTAGGTATGGCTGTTGATGCAAATGTATTGATTTTTGAGAGGATACGTGAGGAGCTATCTATTGGTAAGCCATTAAGTTTAGCAGTGAAAAATGGTTTTGACAAGGCAAAAAGGACTATTTTTGATGCCAATATTACTACTCTCATCGCTGCTTTTTTTCTTTTTATCTATGGAACAGGACCTATCAGAGGGTTTGCCACTACTCTTTCCTTGGGTATTATTGCGAGTATTTTTACTGCAGTCTTTGTGGGAAGAACCATTTTTAATTTTCTTCTTCTCTATAATATAAAACGTTTTCCTATGCTGGAGATAATAAGAAATCCTAAGATAAATTTTATTCGGCCAAGAAATATATGTTTACTAATTTCTTTATTTATTATTGGCGCAGGTATTTTCAAATTTATTCCTTCCAGGGATAAAATGTTAGGTATAGATTTTAAAGGAGGGCAGATTTTAGAGTATAAACTTACCCCCCCTGTTAGCATTGAAGAGTTAAGGAGCATTCTAAGGAAAGAGGGGTTTAAAGATATCACCTTACAGGAGTTTCGTGATATTAAAGGAGGAATTATTATAAAAAGCAAGAAAGATATAACTGCTTCGTTAGAGAAGGTCTTAAAGGGCAGATTTAAGAAGATAGACCGGCTTAATATAACTACTATAGGACCATCAGTAGGGAATATTTTAAAAAGAAAAGCTTTTTTGGCAGTTATCTTATCCGTTTTGGGTATTTTAGTTTACGTTGCTTTTCGTTTTAAACATTTTGATTTTGCCTTTGCAGGAATTGTAGCTTTATTTCATGATATTTTTATAAGCCTTTCTTTTCTTGCTTTTTTTCATTATGAGCTGACTCTTCTTATAATAACTGCATTGCTTACTATTGCAGGGTATTCTATTAATGATACTATTGTTGTTTATGATAGAATTAGAGAGCTCATACCTAAATTTTATAAACTTCCTTTAAGAGAATTGATTAATATAGCAATAAATCAAACTTTCTCGCGTACAATTATAACTTCTTTTACAACCATTATGGTTGTACTTGCAATTTATATTCTCGGTGGGACTGCTTTGAGAAGTTTTTCTTTTACCCTTCTTGTGGGTTTTATAGCAGGGACATATTCTTCAATTTATATTGCTTCGCCATTAGTATTGTTATTCCGCAGACGCCGTTCAATCATAAAGTAAACCATTTAAGATGTAACATTTCCCCTTGAATGCCTTTAGAGAATAAGTATAGTCTTTTGTGAATAAAGAAAAGTAATTGTAGGATTAAGAGATTAGGGTATTGTTTCTTTTGTTATAAAGATTAAGTAATGGTATATAAATATTAAAATGTTTGAAACCTTAAAAATTTATACTCATAAAGATATTTCTCTTGAAGAGATAACAGAGAAACTTATACAGTTAGGTTATCGTCATCAAAAAGCTGCTAGTGAAGAGGGAGATTTTTCTGTTAAGGGAGATACTTTAGAGATTTTCCCTGCCAATTTTAGTTTTCCTTTAAGAATTGAATGGGAATTTAATATAGTTAAGAAAATTTATAGTTTCGATAAGGGGTTGAATAAAAAAATAATTGATTATAATTTTCTTATCGTTATCCCTGTTATAAAAAAGATACGAACGCGTAAGTATTCTGAAGAATTACCTTTAGATGCTGTTTTGAAAATTAAAAAGGGAGATTACGTCGTTCATACAAAATATGGCATAGGTAAATTTTTGGGAACTAAAAAAATTAGAACAAAAAATAAAGAAGAAGTTTTTTTTGAGATAGAATATGCAAATAAGGATAAATTGTATGTCCACAGAGAGGACGCTCATCTTATTCAGAAGTATGTAAGTTTTTCTTTAAAGCCCCCAAAACTTACTCGCTTAGGTTCAAAAGAATGGGTAAGTATTAAGCAGAGAGCAGAGCGGGGAATTAAAGATTTTGCCTTAAAGTTACTTACTATAGAAGCACATCGTAAGCTAAAAGGAGGGTTTAGATATTCACCTGATTCAGAGTGGCAGAAAATTTTTGAACAGTCATTTCCTTATCAAGAGACAGACGATCAGATAAGGGCAACAGAAAATGTGAAGAGAGGTATGGAGTCTTCTATTTGTATGGATCATCTGGTATGTGGTGATACAGGATATGGTAAAACTGAAGTAGCAATGCGGGCAGCATTTAAGGCGGTTATGGATAACAAACAAGTGGCATTTTTAGTTCCTACAACAGTACTGGCTTACCAACATTATAGAAGTTTAGTTAAACGCCTTTCTGAATTCCCCAATAATGTAGAGATGCTTTCCCGTTTCCGTACTCCTTCCCAGCAAAGAGATATAATAAAAAGACTAAAGGAAGGCAAGATTGATATTATTGTAGGTACTCACAGATTGCTTTCTTCTGATATTTCTTTTAAAGATTTGGGGCTTTTAATTATTGATGAAGAGCAACGTTTTGGAGTGGCACAAAAAGAGAGAATTAAACAGCTTAAAGTGGGAATAGATGTGCTTACCCTTACAGCTACTCCTATTCCACGTACCTTATATATGAGTATGGTAGGCATAAAAGAAATGTCTCTTATAAAAACTGCCCCCAAAGATAGATTAGCGGTTAAAACTCAGATTGTGGAATTTAAGGAGGAGATAATAAAAGAAGCTATTCTCCGGGAAGTAGAAAGAGGAGGGCAGGTATTTTTTATTCATAATCGTATAGAGACCATAGATAAGATTTATAAGAAGCTTAAGAAATTTCTTCCTTCCCATATAAGAATGGAGATTGTACATGGACGTTTATCTTCGCGTCATATAGAAAAAGTAATGTTAGATTTTATCAACAAGAATATAGACTGTCTTATTTCTACGGCAATTATAGAATCCGGTATTGATATTCCTATGGCAAATACAATCATTATTAATGATGCTCATAGATTTGGGCTAGGAGATTTACATCAATTAAGAGGTAGAGTAGGAAGATTTAATATCCAAGCATATGCTTATTTAGTTGTTCCTTGTATTAAATCGCTAGATAGCGACGCATTTAAGAGGCTTCAACTTATTGAGGAATTTTCTCATTTAGGGTCCGGCTTTGATATTGCAATGAGTGACTTAGAATTAAGAGGCGCAGGAAATCTTTTAGGGCATCAGCAGCATGGGTTTGTTTGGATGATTGGCTTTGATTTATATTGCCGGCTTCTTAAGAAAGAGATAGAATATTTAAAAGAATTATTAGATTACCACTGAAATGGTTTTAGAAAGAAAAGATAAAATGTTGTTAATAATGAAAAAATTAAAAATACTCGTATTTATATTTATAATGTGGCCTTTATTGTGTTCTTCGGAAGAATTAAATAAGATTGTTGCTAAAGTAAATAATTCAGTAATTACCTTAAAAGATGTAGAGGAATACGCAAAGAGTATATCTTTAGATAAAACGTACCCTCACGATTATAAGAAGATTGTTGAGCGATTAATTGAGGAGAAGCTCATTATTCAGTTGGCAAAGAAAGATAATATTAAGATTGATGAAGACTGGGTAAAGGATAGATTAGAAAGATTGATATCTGCATATAATAGTTATGAGGAGTTTGAGAGATATTTAGCAAAAGAAGGGCTTAGTGTTGCTAAGGTAAAGGAAAGAATAAGAGAGAGTTTTCTTATCCGTAAAGCAGTAGAGAAATACATAAATTCAAAGATAGAAATTTCCCCTATAGAAATAACTAATTACTACAACGAGCATATAGAAGATTTTATTTCTCCCTTAAGATATATTTGTTGGATAGCAAAATCTAATAAAAAAGATTTTTTAGAAAAATTAGCTGATGCGATAAAAAAAGATGGTATCAATAAAGTAGTGGACGGTAATAAAGAGATTTTTTTCAAAATTGATTCTGAAGGAGAGGGCTTGAAAGATGAAGTTAGAGAAGTTATAGAGAAGATGAAAGATAGTGAATTTGAGATAAAGGAGATTGAAGGAGCATACTATCTTATATATCTGGTTAAAGTCATTCCGGAGCATAAAAGATTTCTTAACGAAGTAAAAGAGGAGATATATAAAAAATTATGGGAAGAAAAATTTTCAAAAAAATTTTCTCAATGGGTAGAAAAACTAAAAAAACAATTTATGGTCAAGATCTACACTCCTTAAATATAGAAGTTGGTAAGGTAATTTTTATATGAAAGAGAGGATTTTAGTAACTATTGGCGATCCTGCAGGATGTGGGCCCTCTGTCACATTAAAGGCTATTAGTGATTTTAAAAAAAGAGCAAGTCTTTTTGTTGTAGGAGATAAGGTAGTTCTTGAGAGGTATAGGATTTTTAAAAGAATATCCAAAAAGATAGAGCTTATTGATATTAGAACACCCGGAATAAAAAACTTACGTTTAGGTTATCCCTCTTGCTTAGGAGGGAAGGCAAGCCTTAATTATATTAAAATTGCCTTAAAAATAATGAAGGAAGAGAAGATATCAAAATTAGTAACTGCTCCTGTCTCTAAAGAAGCTATTCAATTAAATTTTAAAACATTCTCTGGACATACGGAGTTTTTAGCTGATTATTTTAAAGTAAAAAATGTTGTAATGATGATGGTTGAAGGTGATTTTAAGGTAGTCTTATCTACCCGTCATATTCCCTTAAGAGAAGTGCCTTTTTGCTTAACAAAAAAAGTTATAAGAAATACAATTAAATTAACTTACAAGGCTCTTAAGGATACATTTAATATAACTCATCCGAAGATAGCAATTACAGGTATAAATCCTCATGCGGGCATTAATACATTTTTAGGCAAAGAAGAAAAATTGATCAAAGAAGTAGTTAGAACTTTGAATTTTAAAATAAATGGTCCTTATCCCTCGGATACTTTGTTCTTATTAGAGAATCTAAAGAAATATGATTGTATTATAGCAGGTTACCATGACCAGGCAATGATTCCTTTTAAATTATTGTTTTTTAAGAAAGGGGTAAATATAACATTAGGATTGCCTATCATAAGAACTTCTCCTGTTCACGGAACAGCTTTCGATATTATAAAGAAGAAAGGAATCCCTCTTCATTTTTCCATGCTTTCTGCAATAAGCCTTATAGAGAAACTTTCTTTATGAAATTTAAGAAGTCATTGGGCCAACATTTCTTAAGAGATAAACGTTTTGTTTATAAGATTGTTAACTGCCTTTCTGTTACTGATAAAATAGTAATAGAAATAGGAGCAGGTAGCGGTGGAGTGACTCACTATATTATTAACAGAAGACCTAAAGAACTATACTGTCTTGAAAAAGACCCCAGTCTAATTCCTCTCTTAAAGAAAAGATTTACATCAGATTTTGTAAAAATTATCAATGAGGATATTTTAGATTTTGATATAAGTTCTTTAGGCAATAAAGTAATTGTATTTGGCAATATTCCTTTTAATATAAGCAATCGTCTTATAAGGTATCTTATAAAAAATAGAAGTTTTATAGAAAAGGCATATTTTACTTTTCAAAGAGAGTTTGCTCATAAATTATGTGCTTCCTTTAATACAAAGGAGTATAGATATTTAAGCTGTCTCATTCAATATTATGCGAAAGTTAAGGTAATATTTGATATTCCCAAGGAGGCTTTTTATCCTATACCGAAAGTAGCTGCTTCTTTTGTAGATATAGAGTTTTTTGAAAAATCCCCTTTTTATGTAGAAAATGAATCTTTTTTATTTGAGCTGATTAGAAAGGTATTCTCTTCGCGGAGAAAGAAAATTATAAATGCCCTTTCAGGAATAAAAGGTAAACACAGGAGGATAGTAAGTAAAGCCCTTAAGGAAATTAATCTTAATGAAAATTTGAGGGCAGAAAATTTATCATTAGAGGATTATCGCCGTCTTTATTACAAGATTTTGAATATTAAGCACTAAAGTAACTTAAATAAGAAAAACATACAGATAATAATTTTGAAAGAGAAGAGGAGGAAAATATTATTTGACACCTAATAAAAGAGGTGATAGAATTTTTCTTGCCTAAAAAGGACGATGAAAAAGGGTGTAAAAAAACGTACCTTAAAGAAGAAAATCCAGGAGGGGATAAGGAAAATCCGTTCTTTAGCCAAAAAAACATCTTCCCGCAAAGTTTCTTCTAAGAGGGCTATTTCCCGCAAGAGAACATCTTTAAGAAGAAAGTCGTCTACAGCAAAAAGACGTTTTCCCTCCAAAAAGGAAATTTTACCTTCTACATTGTCTTTTAAGCAAAAAAGAGAAGAAGAAGAAAAAGTAGAAATTTCTAAATTTACGGCGGTTCAAACTCCTCAACCCATGCCCCGCTATACCCTTCCTTCCCGTTACAATGACAATCGACTTGTACTTATACCCAGGGATCCCTGGTGGATACATGCCTACTGGGATATTTCAGAGGAGAAGATAAAGGAAGTAATTTCTGCAATTCCTGTTTATGAGAAAGAAGGGATTATTTGGAACTTAAGAGTACATGATGTTAGTGATATAAGAGATTTTAATGGGCATAATTCCCATTTTTTCTTTGATTTAAAGATTAATTTTGATGCGGGTAACTGGTATATTAATGTAAATGCTCCCCAGAGAGAGTGGTGTGTAGAAATCGGATTTAAGACAAAAAAGGACAATTTCTTTGTAGTTCTACGTTCTAATATTATTAAAACCCCTTACTTTGGAATTTCTGATGTTGTTGATGAAGAGTGGGTTTTGCCTGAAGATGAGTATTTTAAGGTATTGGGAGTTTATGACTTAGGTAAGAGCTCTTTAGAGAGAAGAAGAAAGTTAGAAGAAATTTTAAGACAACAGATTTCCAGTGGGTTTTTTTCAGGTTCTCTAAGTAGCATTTCTTCTTTAAGAGAGAAGAAAAAAGCAAGAAAATTTTTTCTAGAGATATGGACAGAACTTATTCTTTCTGGTAAAACTACCCCCCATGCCACAGTATCTATTTGTGGCAAGAAGATAAATTTAAGAGACGATGGTACATTTTCTATACGATATGCTTTAGGCGAAGGTGATTTTCGTTTTGATGTTTCTGCAACTTCTTCAGATAGAAAAGAGACCATCAATATTGTCCCCGCAGTAAAGAGGTATACCATAAAATAATATTATGGAGAAAGGTTATCTTTCTTTAATATTACATGCTCATCTTCCTTTTGTCCGTCATCCGGAATATGAAGAATTTTTAGAGGAGAGATGGCTTTTTGAAGCTCTTACTGAAACATACATGCCCTTACTTTCTATGTTAGAAGGCCTTATACATGATAAAATTAATTTTAAACTTACAATGAATATTTCTCCTTCCTTATGTGAGATGATGGCGGATAAGCTTCTTCAGGAGAGGTATATTAAATATTTGAATAAAATGATAGAGTTATGCGAGAAGGAGGTAGAGCGGACACGTTTCTGTGAAGATTTTCATAAACTCGCTCTGATGTATTATTATCGTTTTTCTCATACAAAAGATAAATTTATAAATAGATATAAGAGAAATATATTAACACAGTTTAAAGCTCTTCAAGAGAAAGGGAACTTAGAGATTATTACGTGTAGTGCTACCCATGGATTTTTGCCTTTACTTTCTGTAGATAAAGAAGCGGTTAAGGCCCAGATAAGAATAGGAGTTGAGACTTATCGCAAGCATTTTGGCGTCTCTCCCTGTGGAATCTGGCTTCCGGAATGTGGATATTTTGAAAATTTGGATAAATTCCTCAAGGAAGAAGGTATAAGATATTTTATTTTAGAGACACATGGTGTTTTGTTTTCGCGACCAAGGCCTAAATTTGGAATATATTCAGCATACTATACAAAACATCGGGTAGCAGTATTTGGTAGAGACCATGAGTCTTCTAAAAGTGTTTGGTCTTCTATCGAAGGATACCCTGGTGATTATAACTATCGGGAGTATTATAGAGATATCGGGTTTGATTTGGATTATGATTATATTAAACCTTACATTTCTGCCTCAGGAGATCGTATATTTACTGGGATAAAGTATTATAAGATAACAGGTCAAACTCCTTATAAAGAGCCATATAACCTTGAGAAGGCACGCCAGAAAGCTGCAGAACATGCGGGTAATTTTATGTTTAACCGTGAAAAGCAGATAGAGTATCTTCAGGGAATTTTAGGAAGAAAGCCGATTATAGTTGCTCCCTATGATGCCGAATTGTTTGGCCATTGGTGGTTTGAAGGGATAGATTGGCTTAATTTTCTTATCCGTAAAATTAATTATGACCAACGCACTATTAAATTAATCGCTCCTTCTGACTATCTTAAGATTTATCCTAAAAACCAGGTTATTAGCCCTTCTCCTTCTAGTTGGGGATGGAAAGGATATTATGAAGTGTGGCTTAACGGGGCTAATGATTGGATTTATCCTCATCTACATAGAGCATCTAAAGAAATGAAAAAAGCAGTCAAAAAGTTCTCTTCTAATGGAGAATTAAAAAGGCGCATTTTAAATCAAATGCTAAGGGAACTGCTTTTAGCACAGTCAAGCGACTGGGCATTTATGATGAAAACAGGCGCTTTTAGCGAATATGCTTCTAAGCGGACCATTCTCCATTTGGAGCGTTTTTATCTTCTTAAGAGTTATTTAGAAAGAGATTTTTTTAATATAGAGGTATTAGAAGATATTGAGCGAAAAGATAATATTTTTTCCCATATAAGCTACACTGTATATCAAATCTAAAAATGAAAAGTAATCCCACCGAAGTTATATTTTTATGGCATATGCACCAGCCTTCTTACCATAAGCCAGAAACAAGTTATTATTTTCTTCCTTGGACAAGATTACATGCTGTAAAAGACTATTATGGCATGGCACACCTTGTAGATAAGTTTGATAAAGTAAAAGTTACTTTTAATTTTAGCGGAATACTTTTGGAACAACTTATTGATTATGCAGAAAATAAAGCGAAAGATTATTATGGAATACTCACTTTAAAATCTCCCAAATATCTTACGAAGAAGGAGAGAGATTTTATTATTGACAGATTTTTTTCTGTGAATTTTGAAAGATTTATTCGCACTAATAGACGTTATCTGCAACTTCATTATAAAAAAACAGCAAAGAAAAGATTTTCTTTTCAGGATATATTAGATTTACAGGTTATTTTTAACCTTAGCTGGTTTCATCCTTACACTGTAAAGGAAGATAAAAATCTGAGAGCGATAGTAAGGAAGGAGAAAAATTATACTGCAGATGACAAACATTATATCATGCGTAAGCAATATAATATTATTTCTAAAATTATCCCTCTTTATAAGAAACTTTTTGAGGAGAAGAGAATAGAACTCTCTTTAACTCCCTATACTCATCCTATTATGCCTTTAATTTATGATACTGATATTTTAAAAGATTTTCCTTATTTAAAAAGGCCTTCTCTTAGATTTTCTTACCCTCAAGATTGTGTTTGGCATTTAGAGAAGTCTCATAATATTTTTAGGGAAATTTTTGGAGAGAAAATAAGAGGAAGCTGGCCTTCAGAAGGTAGTATTTCCGAAGAAGTTGCAAAAGTATATTTTGATAAAAGATTTAAATGGATAGGAGCCGATGAAGCAATTCTTTTTAAAAGCCTTACCACAGAATTTGTTTCTTATGACCTTATAAAAAATCAACGCCATCTTATCTACCGGCCATATAACTTTAGAGGTTTGAATATTTTCTTCAGAGACCGTAACCTTTCTGATGCAATAAGTTTTATCTATCAGAGCTGGGATGATTCTGTATTTGCTGCCAATGATTTTCTTGAACACTGCAAAAGAATACATTATCATACTCAAAATATTCTTAAGAAACGTGCAATTGTAATTATTATGGATGGAGAGAATGCTTGGGAGTATTATAATAATAATGGTGTAGGGTTTTTGGAAACAATTTATACTGCTTTGGAGAATAGTAATATTCTCGTTTCCAATACTCCTTCTGGATTCTTAAAAGATTATCATGCGAAATCTTTAGAGAGATTGACCTCAGGCTCGTGGATTAATGCTGATTTTGGTGTATGGATTGGGTCTTATAAAAATAACCATAATTGGTATATTTTAAGAAGGATTCGTGACCAGATAGACAAGGTAAAAGATAAGGAAAAGAGGAATAAGCTTTTAGAATATTTTTATATTATAGAAGGTAGTGATTGGAACTGGTGGAATACGTTTGAAGATATTACAGGCGATTTTAGAGAGTTATTCCTTTCTTATGTATATGAAATATATAAAATACTTGGCAAAAAAATTCCTTCCTATATAATAGGTAGATAACCTTATTGATATTTATAGAGCCATAAATAGCTTTTTGTTAGGAAAAAATGAATAAAGTGTATTTTCTTTTTGGTGTGCATAATCATCAGCCTGTAGGGAACTTTGACTATGTGTTTAAAGATGCATTTGAGAGATGTTACTCTCCTTTTATTGATATTCTAGAAAAATACCCTCTTGTAAAATGTAATCTCCATATAAGTGGCCCTCTTTATGATTGGATTATTTTGAATCAAAAATATTTTATAGAAAAAATTAGGAGTATGACAAAAAAAGGGCAGTTAGAAATTATAAGTGGAGGCTATTATGAGCCGATTCTTCCTATCATTCCTGATGAAGATAAAATTTCCCAGATAAGAGTTATGAATCAGTTTATAAAGAAGCATTTTGGTATAAAACCAGAAGGTATATGGATTGCAGAGCGGGTTTGGGAACCTTATTTAGCAAGGATAATTCATAATGCCTCTTTACGTTATACTTTTTTGGATGATACCCATTTTAGGTTTGCTGGTCTAATGGGAAAAGAGTTTTTTGGCTATTATGCCACAGAGGATGCAGGTAAAGAAATTTTTGTTTTTCCTATAAGTAAGACACTCAGGTATAAAATTCCTTTTTCTCGACCTGAAGAAGCAGTCCAGATTCTTAAAGGATTCTCTCAAGAGAAAGATGTCTTGATTACTCTTTTTGATGATGGAGAAAAGTTTGGACTTTGGCCCCATACTTTTGAGTGGGTTTATACCAAAGGTTGGCTAGATAATTTTTTTAGACTTTTAAGTGAAAATACTGAGGCTATTACTACAGTAACTGCCCATGAGGCCATAGAGAGATTTACTCCTGAGGGTTTGATTTATTTACCCACTGCTTCTTATGAGGAGATGGGAGAATGGGTGCTTAATGCAGAAGCATTTAGAAGTTACGAAAAGTTGAAAAAATATGTTACAGAGAGAGGCGAGGATAAAAGATGGGTATATTTTTTAAAGGGAGGGTTTTTTAGAAATTTTTGTTCAAAATACACCCGTATTAACTTTATGCATAAGAAAATGGTCTTTTTAAGTAATAAGATACATTCTCATAAAGGATTTAAGAATTTAAAAAGAGTATTGAATCCTTTATGGCAGGCACAATGCAATTGTGGATATTGGCATGGTATTTTTGGTGGATTTTATCTTGGCCATATAAGGTCCGCTATTTATGAGAATTTGATTATAGCAGAAAAAGAGCTTGATAAAAGTATCTCAAAAAAATTTCCTGCTATTGAGAGGTGTGATTTTAATTTTGATGGCTATGATGAGACGGTTCTCAAGAATCAACATTTTATTCTTACTTTGTCTGACAAAGGGGCAAGTATTATAGAATTAAGTTGTAAAGATAAGTGTTTTAATCTTCTTAATACTATCACCCGCGGGGAGGAATCTTATCACAGAAAAATAAAAGGAAATATAAAAAAAGAAACTAAAGAGATTTCTACTATTCACGATATAGTTACTACAAAAGAAGATGGTCTAGACACTTATCTTATATATGATGATTATGATAAAGTAGCGTTGGTGGACCATCTATTAAGTAAGGACATTTCTATTGATGACTATATGAAGCAGAAAAAAATTAAAACACTTTCTAATGATAAATATAATTTTTCTTTAAGAAAAAAAAGAGACAACTTCTTTTTAGATTACCATTACAGGAAGGAAGGTTTAGAGTTTTCTAAGAAAGTAGTTTTTGGTAAAGATTCTTTATTTACTTCCGATTATAAATTTTTTGAGTATTCTTTATTGAAAGATTATTATTTTGGTATAGAGTTTAATTTATTTTTACCTTCCCAGGACTCTATTAGTTTTATTGTAGATGGTTATTCTTGCATATTTGATGGTAACAAACACTTCACTAATGTAGGACAGTGCATCGTCAAAGATAGTTTTTTAGGTATAACTATTCATTTTGACTTAACTCCTTCAGATGTATTTATTTTGCCTCTATATTCGGTCTCTTCATCTGAATCTGGGTTTGAAAAGGTTTATCAACAGACAACAATTGTATTTATTAAGAAAACAAGTCATAATTTTTATAAACTAACCTGTGCGCTAAAGAGGGAGGTGGGAAATGTTTAAAAAGCAAGTCTCAGTTACTAAGAAGAGAGCAAAAGGGAGAAAAATGCAGATATCAAAAAATAAAGGTAATAGAAAGGAGGAAATGTTTGATTTGACATTGAATAAGATTGCTGAGTATATAAGAACACGAGCATATTATATCTGGGAAGATATGGGTAAACCCGAGGGTAAAGATGTAGAGATATGGCATAAGGCAGAGAAAGATATTTTATCGAGTCTGATTAAGAAGTGACCCTCTGAAATTATAAGTTGTTTTTTTTGGTGGTTAAGTTTATTAAGTATCTGTAAATTCTTTTTTCTTAAAAAGAGTTGTGATTAAGCAGGAAGTGTATTTAGAATTGGGAGAAATACTTTTAGATAATTTAGAGCATAAGTTTCATTTTAATATGAGTAATGAAGAACGCTGGGATTTAGTGGAAAATACATTAAAAAATGTTGTTCAAAAGATAAATAATGATGATTTTAGGAATATTTATGATAACAGAGTAAAAAGAAAGGAGTTTATTGAAAGATTTCTTTCTTACGATGAAGTAGATGAGTTTATTAAAGACCCGCAGGTAGAAGATATTGATATTAATAGTACAAACCCTATTTTTGTTCATATGACAGATAAGGGGTTTGTCAAGACTAATAAGAGTTTCTCTACAGCACGTTATCTTGATTTTTTTCAGAGAAAATTGATTGTTTTTGCAGGAAGAGTTTATTTTAGAAAAATTAATGACTACGGTCTTCCTAATATCTATGGTAGGGTAAATATTGTTCATTCTCCCTTTGGACCGCAGATTACTATAACAAAATCAAAAGAGTTACCCTTAAGTATTATTCAATTAATAGAAAAGGATACCTTGGATTATGTTACTGCTTCTTTTTTATGGTTAGCAGTAGAGGGTATGGGTTTACGGCCCGCCAATATGCTAATTGTAGGAGGTCCTGGGGCAGGTAAAACGACTCTTCTTAATGCTCTTTTAAGTTTTATTCCTTCCAACGAGAGAGTAGTGATTATTGAAGATACTTTAGAGTTAAATACCCGATTTAGGGATAATTTTTCTCGGCTGGAGAGTGGTGAAGATTTGTCATTAGAATATTTAGTTAAGAATACTTTAAGGATGCGGCCTGAAAGAATTATAATAGGTGAAGTAAGAGGGAAAGAGGCTCAAGATATGATGACAGCAATGAATATTGGTAAATATTGTATGGGAACAATCCATGCTTCTAATACAAAGGAAGCATTTACTCGTTTAGAAAATGCTCCTATGAATATCCCTCCTTCCTTAATAAACTTGATTGATATTTTGATAGTCCTAAGAAAGCTTAGAAGAGATGGCCATATTCATAGAGTAGTGGAGGAAATTTCTGAGACATCTTTTATGTACCAGAAGCGTCCTTTAGTATCAGTGATATGGAAGTATGATTATAAGACAAACCGTATCGTAGAAGAATCTCCTTCTACTATTTTTAGAGATAAACTTGCTGAAGCTACAGGGAAAGAAGTTGTATATATCCTTAAAGAAATGGAAAGGCGAGCAAAGATTTTATATTTTCTTATGCAAAAAGGTATAAAGACGTTTCATGAGGTTACTAATTTCGCTTCTCTTTATAATAAAGATGAGAAAAAAGCTTTAGAAAGCATAGGTATAGGTTTTAACGAGATAGATAGAATTTCTTTGCCAGGATAACAAGAAACAGGAGAGGTCGCATAGTCTGGACTAGTGCGCACGCCTGGAGAGCGTGTGACCCGTAAGGGTCCGGGAGTTCGAATCTCCCCCTCTCCGCCAATTTTGAGTCGGGGCAATTTTGGCAACTATACTGAACGGCTCGGACCAATAAAATGAAAGCTTTCTGTCTTTTAATATATGGTTCGAGCCGTTCGTTTTTAAAAAATCCCTTTTTTGCGACAGGTTTCCCAGCCGGGCAACAGAACCTGCTTTATTACAAATAGCTATAAAGTTTTTGGAAGGTTCGAGCCATCCGCCGCCAGTTTTTTCTATCTCGCCAAGCCTTTCTTGTAAACTAACCTTTTCGTTGAGCAATTTAGCCTTTTTGCGCTGATATTCAACCTGGGATATATCACGTTCAATGTATAAATCAATAAGCCGTTCTATTTTAGCGTCTATGGCTTGGATTTTATCTTGTAACTGGCGAGATAGAGAGAATGAGGCTTTGCGGTCAGCCTCGGCAAGTTCATCAAGGCGGTTAAAAATAATATCTTTGCCATCATCAGGAATAAATACTTGCATTAAGGCACTATTGATTTGCTCAAGCAAAGCCTCTTCTCGAAGAAACTTTTGCGAACACCGCCTAATCTTTTTTGTACAACGGTAATAAATATGGCCCTTTTGCATTTCAGCGGTAATAGAACCGCCGCATTCACCGCATTTCATCAGTCCCCGAAAAGCAAATTTAACTTCGCCACGCTTTTGTGGTCGTGAGTTATTGGATAAAACCCCTTGCACCTTATCAAAAAGTTTCTTCGAGATAAGTGGCGGATGGCTTCCTTCGTACATTTCACCATTAAACCTTATGACACCATAGTAAATTGGATTTTGTAACAGCCTTGCGATTTTGCTCTTATGGACAGGCTTGCCCTTTCTGCCGATTAAGCCCCAGCGCTGAGCTTCTTGCGCTAAATCATAAAGTGAAAAGTTACCCGTGGCGTAAACTTCAAATATCTTTTTAATAAACGGTGCACGTTCAGGGTCAGGAATAATAACATGGTCTTTGTAATCATTAAGATAACCTAAGGGTGCATAACCAGGCCATACGCCACGGCGTAGTTTTTCACGTAAACCCCTGCGAATATTCTCGGAAAGGTTATCTATGTAATATTTAGATTGCCCAAAGGCTATTGAAAGCATAAATTTACCTTGGGCAGTATTATCAAAACGATATGTAGGAAAACGTAAGTCTTTAATGATACCTAAATCTACAAAATAGATAATCTTTCCGCCGTCAACGCTGTTTCGGGCAAGCCTGTCAGGATGCCATGCCAAAATACCATCGGCACGGCCACTCTCTAATTGCTTGAGCATAAACTCGAAGATAGGCCGTCCGGGGCATTTAGCAGTTTTAGCTTCTGTAAATACTTCAACTACCTCTAAATTTTCTTTTTTAGCAAATTCAATAAGTTCGTTTGTTTGAGACTCAATACTAAGGACTTGCCTATCTTCGGCATCAGTACTTTTTCTGGCATAAATAAAATATCTTGGCATGGCAGCCTTCTTCCAAAAACTTTTTTTATTCTGTTGCCCGGCAAAGATGATTTCAGAGATCATCAACAAATCTCAGAAATTAAATTAGCTGTCCCGATTTATCGGGAGAGGAGGGGAACCTGGGAAGCAAAAAAGTCGATTTTTTGTTGCCAAAATTGCCCCGACTCAAAATTGGCGGTGTATAGGGGACGAAATCCGAACCTTTTTTGTCCTTCGATGAACTCAGGACAGGCAGCCGAAGGTGGTCGTTGATGCGATAGCATTCGGCTGCTGGTCCTTTTTGCCTGCCTGC